>Ga0079305_1001688_pt1 | contig 26119 bp, 25 predicted proteins | sample LMS_cellobiose_e_FD_79183 | JGI IMG/M metagenome (GOLD analysis project Ga0079305, IMG submission 79183) | Rumen-fistulated moose microbial communities from Alaska, USA - LMS_cellobiose_enrichment | ecosystem: Host-associated > Mammals > Digestive system > Stomach > Rumen fluid ... | reverse complement strand
GCTTGCTGTCTGGAACAGAAAATACAACAACTTCCCCATGCGTCCCCTCAACTGGGCCTCTCCGAAGGACGTCCTTTCTTCTTTTCCCAATTCTGTAACATATCATTGACAAACCTACAATTTGGCGCTTTCCGAAGGAAAAGACAAACCATGTGCTTCTCCCCTCTCCATGTGGAAGGCACGCTGTTTTCCTCTCGTTCGGAATCAAGATTCAGTCTTTCAAGGCGCAACACAGCAGCCCCAAAAAACTTTGGGTCTGAAAAAATATTGATTTTATGAAATTTCCTCTACCCAACGCCTGCTTTTCTATGATATAATAACGCGAAATCAATCGTACAGCGTCAAAAGGGAGGAACGAACAATGGCAAACAATAAACGTCCTGAATCCATGGAACGCATCACTACCCCCGCTCTGGCGGAGGCATTTATCGCTGAACAGATCGCCGCAGTCAAGGCCCAGGTAGACGATCGGAAGGTCCTGCTGGCTCTGTCCGGCGGTGTGGACTCCTCAGTGGTGGCCGCTCTGCTCATCAAGGCCATCGGGAAGCAGCTCACCTGCGTCCACGTAAACCACGGTTTGCTGCGGAAGGGCGAACCGGAGCAGGTCGTCGAGGTCTTCCGGAATCAGATGGACGCCAATCTCGTCTATGTGGACGCCGTAGACCGATTCCTGGACAAGTTGGCCGGTGTGTCCGATCCCGAGACCAAGCGGAAGATCATTGGCGCAGAGTTTATCCGGGTCTTTGAAGAGGAAGCCAGAAAGCTGGAGGGAATCGAGTTCCTGGCACAAGGCACCATCTATCCCGACATCCTTGAGAGCGGACCGGTCAAGGCTCATCACAATGTCGGCGGTTTGCCGGAGGATCTGCAGTTTGAACTGGTAGAGCCGGTGAAGTTCCTCTTTAAGGACGAGGTCCGTGTGGTGGGCAAGGCCTTGGGTCTGCCTGACAACATGGTGTTTCGTCAACCCTTCCCCGGCCCCGGTTTGGGTGTGCGCTGCCTGGGCGCGATCACCCGGGACCGCCTGGAGGCCCTGCGGGAGTCTGACGCCATCCTTCGGGAGGAGTTTGACAAAAACGGTTTGGCAGGCAAAGTGTGGCAGTATTTTACTGTGGTGCCTGACTTTAAGTCCACCGGCGTGAAGGACAATGCCCGGACCTTTGACTGGCCCTGCATCATCCGCGCCGTCAATACCCGGGACGCTATGACCGCCACGGTGGAGGATATTCCGTTCTCTCTTCTTCAGCATATCACGGCACGGATCACCTCCGAGGTTCCCGGGATCAACCGGGTGCTGTATGACCTGACACCGAAGCCGACGGGGACGATTGAGTGGGAGTGATTTTCCCGTGACCGCAAACCCTTGAAAACTCTGGGTTTTTGAGGGCTTGAGCCCGCTCGTGGCAACGATTTGGCAACATCTTTCTGTTATCCATCGAAATAAGAGCTAACTGATTCTGTGTAGGTCAGTTAGCTCTTGTTTTTTATTTCAGCTTCTTCTTGAATGCGTCCACCATCGCATCGCTGAGTTCCTTTGGGGGCACCTTCGCCCACCGCTGGGTGGCGTCATATTCCGGGTAGTAGTGTCGCCAGCGGTCATACTCCTCCGGACTGATCTCTCCCCTTCGGAGCTTCTTCGCCTGCTGCGCCCAGGCCACCAGCATCTCGTTCAGTCTGGCAGCGTCTTTCCCCTTGTACGGATTGACATAGAGACTGACTGTACTATTCTCACTCTCCACAGTGAGGCCATACAAATCCTCCAAAGTAAACAACGTATGCATCAGACCGATGTATGTGTCAATGTCCGGCACATTGAGCGCCTGCGGTGATACATCCAATTCTTTTGCCAGAGCGTCGATCAGAGGAGCCTTGGGCGTTCTCGCCCCGGTTTCATATTGGGCCATTCGGACATCGGCGTTTCGCTCCGGAAACCCTACCATCATACCAAGGTATTTCTGCGTCATTCCGCGCAGAGTGCGGAAGAACCGAATTCTCTCACCGATTGCCATCGTCATCAGCTCCTGATTTTTGATAGCAGAAATATAACATATAGGTTTAGCTTGGTCAAGGAAATAAAAATAATTTCGTTAATATTGACGAATCACAATCTCTTGACCAAACGACGCTGATTTAATATAATGACCGTAGCCCTAGCGTATTCCGTTAGTTAATGCTTGAAAACTGAACAACCTTCCCTGGACAACGACCCTCTGTATAAGGAGAGATCCTGAGCCGCACCGGAGGTCCCCGCAAGGCGACAGCTCCGAGTAACCCGGATGGTTCCCAGCAGGCCATGACCGCAGAGAGAAGAGACTCCTCACCAGCCACAGTCCGAGCGTGTTGGCAACCGTCGCAGGCAATGGGGTGAGCGCCAGTGATTCAATCTTTGATTGATGATCGAGCACCGGAAACCACCGGTAGTCCAGGGAAGTGGGCATCGCGTGATGAAGGGGCAGTCTATTCTTTTTCAATAACAAGAAAATCAGGAGGTAACAACATGAACGACAAAAACTTTATGAGTGCTGATGACGTAGCAGAGGAATTGGGCGTATCCAAGTCTTTTGCCTACAAGGTTGTCCAAAGGCTCAACGCTGAACTGAGAGAAAAGGGCTATCTGACCGTATCAGGCCGGGTAAGCCGTAAGTATTTTACGGAGAAGTATTGTTACGGCGGCCAGGAAGGAGGTGATCCGTAATGTCCGTCTATAAGGATGAAAAGACCAACACATGGCGTGTGGTATTTCGCTTTACTGATTGGAATGGGGAGAGAAAGCAGACACAGAAGCGCGGTTTTAAGACAAAGCGCGAGGCACAGGCGTGGGAACGCGAACAGCTCAACAAGGCCGGTTCTGATCTGGATATGACCTTCAAATCCTTTGTTGATTGTTACACGGAGGATGTCCAGCCCAGGCTGAAAGAAAACACCTGGGGCACAAAGGAGCATATCATCCGAACCAAGCTGATCCCTTACTTCGGAAAGCTGAGAATGAATCAGATTACAGCCCAGCAGATCATCAAATGGCAGAATGAGATGATCAATTATCGAGATGAGAAAGGGCAGCCCTATTCCCCGGTTTATCTGAAAACACTCAATAATCAGCTTACCGCGATCTTCAATCATGCGGTGAAGTATTACAACCTTCGGGATAATCCTTGCAGGAAAGCCGGAAGCATGGGGAAGAAGAAAAACCGGGAAATGCTGTTCTGGACCAAGGAGGACTATTTGAAGTTTGCCGATGTCATGATGGACAAGCCCCTTTCCTACTATGCCTTCGAGATGCTTTACTGGTGCGGAATTCGAGAGGGCGAGCTGCTGGCCTTGACCCCTACTGACTTTGACTTTGAGAAGTGTACCGTTTCCATCAACAAGTCGTACCAACGGATCAATGGACAGGACCTGATTACTACGCCCAAGACTGAGAAAAGCAATCGGGTCATCTCCATGCCGCAATTCCTCGCCGATGAGATACAGGACTATCTAAAGATGATCTATGACGTGGGGGAAAACAACAGAATATTCCCGATCACCAAGAGCTATCTCCACCGGGAAATGGACCGTGGCGCAAAGGAAGCCGGCGTGCAGCGAATCAGAATCCACGATATTCGTCACAGCCACGTGAGTTTGCTGATCGACATGGGATTCAGCGCCACGGCCATTGCAGACCGGGTTGGGCATGAGAGTATTGACATCACCTATAATTACGCGCATCTGTTTCCGTCCAAGCAGGCGGAGATGGCAGTCAAATTGAATATGGAAAGGGGCAGTTGATTATGTCTGCAAGGAACACAGATTCACAGGGACGCTGGAGAAGCATTACCATTGGTTTCCGGGTATCGCCGGAGGAGAACGCGCAGATCAATGTTGCCGTAGCTCTGTCGGGGCTTTCCAAGCAGGAGTACTGCTACCGGCGCTGTCTCGAAAGAGAGATCGTTGTCCAGGGTAATCCGCGGGTGTTCAAGGCGCTCCGGAATGAGCTTGCCGCCGTGCTGAACGAGCTTCGCCGGATCGAAAGTGGCGGAGCCGTCTGCGACGAACTGCTGGACAATATCCGACTGATCACGGTCACGCTGGTCGGGATGAAGGAGGATGCGTATGGAACTTGAATATAAGGAAACGGCTGCTCCGATTCCACCTGTTGCAGCAGATGGGGAACAGCCGATTTCAGAAACCGTTTCCAATATACCAGACATCGCGGGAGAATACAACCCCGCAGAGTCTGATTTGAGCAACTATTTCCGAGAGATGGAGCGGATGTCTGATCCGTCCTATCTGCACACCTTTACCATGAACGAGCTTTTTGACAATACCTTTTCCGGCAGGCCGCCGCTGATTGACGGTCTCCTGCCGTTCGGCACATATTTCCTTGCCGGTGCGCCCAAAGTGGGCAAGTCCTTCCTTGTGGCGCAGATCGCCTATCATGTCAGTATGGGGCGGCCGCTCTGGGACTATACTGTCCAACAGGGAGGAGTGCTCTATCTGGCTCTGGAGGATGATCACCAGAGATTACAGGCACGTATGTCCCGGATGTTCGGCGTAGAGGGGACGGATGATCTCAACTTTGCTATCTACTCCGGGCAGGTTGGAGCAACTTTGGAGGACCAGCTTGACAATTATCTCCGGGAGCATCCTGGCACCAAGCTGGTCATCATCGACACCCTGCAAAAAATCCGTGGAGATTCGGGCGAGGCATACAGCTATGCCGCTGATTACAAGGTCGTTGGCCAGCTTAAGCAATTTGCAGATGGGAAGGGTATTTGTCTCCTGCTGGTTCACCACACAAGGAAACAGTCGGCGTCTGACGCCTTTGATATGATCTCCGGCACCACGGGCTTGCTGGGCTGTGCAGATGGAGCTTTCGTCCTCAAGAAGGTCAAGAGAACCGATCTGTCCGCTACACTGAGCATTACAAGCCGTGACCTACCAGATCAAAAACTCTATCTGGTACGGGATGAAGAACATCTGACCTGGCAACTTGACCACACGGAGACGGAACCTTGGAAGGCACAGCCTGATCCTTTGCTGGAGAAAATCGCCTCGGTGGTATCAGAGGATAACCCTGTGTGGACAGGAAGTGCAACGGAACTGCTGACCCTGCTTGGAGAGGATATGAAACCGAACATACTCACCCGTAGGCTAAACGTAAAAAGCAGCGATCTGAGAATAGAACATGGAATCACCTATGCGGTCAGCCATACCCGGAACGGAAGCTGTATCAAGCTGAGCAGGGTGGCACAGAAGACGTGACGATTGTGACGGTTGTGACGATTAAAAAAAGGGCGGGACCGGTATCAAAAATACCGTCACAATCGTCACAACCGTCACAGAAAAAGTTTCGGTGGGGTGCAGGGCGACATTTTCAAAGGGCGGCCTTGCCGGGGAGTTGCCCGCAGGCAACGGGGCAGCGCCCCGCTCCCCCTCGGAGAGCCCACGGCACTTTGCAGCCCTCGGGATGAAAGTGTCATAGTGGGTTACACACTTTGAAAAAGGTGTGTAACTGCCTCCGCCGCAAGAGTTTCACAGGAAAGGGAGTGATTACAAATGAGCAAGAATTACAGCGTGGCCCGCATCGAACAGCACACAGCGGCAAGCATCGGTAAGTCCGAACGTCACATTGAACGCAAAAATGAGAGCTACGAGAACATGAACGTAGACCTGAGCCGGACGCAGTTGAACATCCATTTCAAGGGATGCGGTGAGATGACTTATAATGCTCGGCTTGATCAGATGGTGAAGGAAGGCGCCGTTTCTCTGCGTGGGCTGAAGAAGGACGCAAAGGTTTTCGATGAGATGATCTTCGACGTGAACACAGCCTATTTCGAGCACCACGGCGGGTATGAGTACGCCTGTCGATTCTACGAAGAAGCGTTCCACTTCGCTGAAGAAGAGTATGGGGCGAGAAACATCCTTTCGGCTGTGATGCACGCCGACGAACTGAACACCGCCCTCACGGAAGAGTTAGGGCATCCCGTCTACCATTATCACATGCACGTCATCGCCCTGCCGGTGGTGGAAAAAGAGGTCCGTTGGTCAAAACGATGTAAGGACCCTGCGCTGGTAGGGACGGTCAAAGAGGTGATCCACCAGATCAGCCATTCCAAGAAATGGGCCTCTCAGAAGGTGACAGACGAGGAAGGTCACACACAGATCATCAAATCCTACAGCCTACTGCAAGATCGTTTTTTCGAGCACATGAGGGCAGCGGGCTTTGAGGACTTTGAACGCGGAGAGCGTGGCAGCACGGCGGAGCATCTGTCCGTGATTGAGTATAAGGCCAAGAAGGAATCGGAGCGTCTGGCTGGTTATGAAGCAAAGGAAGCCTCTATGCTGATGGAGATCGATTCTCTGACCGAGAAAAAAGAGGACGCCCAGGAGCAAGCCTACGCTGCAACCCGTCGTATGAATGAACTGGCCCCGAAGCTGAAAAACATTGAGGAGTACGCCCGTGAGTATTCCGACGACGCCGAAAGGATGCTCCCGGAGGCCGGGACGTTGGAGAGCGCCAAATCCTACCGGGAGAAGAAGGTCAAGCCGCTCTTCCAGAAGCTGACGAAGGTGCTTCGGGCCCTGTTCCATACCTATCTCGACCTGAAACAGAGTTATGAGAGATTGGTGGGCAACTATAACCGACTCCAGCAGCGGTATGGCTCACTAGATCAGTCCTTTGACCGTGTAATCGAGGAAAACAAGGAACTGAAATCCGTGGCGGAGGATTACGACGCCCTCTGCCGCAGCTACGGCGAAAGGGAAATCGCTGCACGGGTCCAGGCTATCAAAGAACAGGAGGCCGCGGAGAGAAGGCAGCGAAGGATGGCCCATCATAGGTACGAGATAGGGGCGAGGTGAACAAGCAGGGGCAGAGGGAGTATCCTTCTTCTGTCCCCTTCACTTTCTGCTTCACAATTCTGAATGTTGTGGTATACTACAATATGAAGAGTTGTATGCATCCGATACTCTGGAGGAACAGGAATGAAAGAGAATAAAAGTCTCATCGCTCCATCCATGAGCGGCGTTGTCGCAGAGATCAAAACCGTTCTGGAATCTGCCCGAAGCAATGTAGCCAGACAGGTCAACAGTGAGCTTTTGAATACCTACTGGAATATTGGCCGCATTATCGCTGAATATGAACAGACGGTGCCGGAACGGGCGGACTACGGAAAACAGACCCTTCGAGAGCTGTCCCGCGCTCTGACCGCCGAGATTGGCAAGGGCTTCTCCCGGTCCAATCTATACAATATGCGCCAGTTTTACATGACCTATGAAAAAGTCCAGACACTGTCTGGACAATTGAGCTGGTCCCATTACTGTGAGCTGCTGTCCATCTCTGATATCGACAAACGCAGTTTTTATGAAAAGGAGGCCGTCAATTCCGGCTGGTCCGTGCGGGAGCTGAAACGGCAGGTCGAAAGTTCCCTGTTTGAACGTCTTCTCCTCTCCCGGGGCGACGCAAACAAGGAACAGGTCCTTGCTCTGGCTGAAAAGGGGATCGAGATTGCGGAGCCCGCCGACATCATCCGGGACCCCTATGTGTTTGAGTTTCTCGGGCTACCGGAGGACAAGCCTGTCATGGAGAGCGATTTGGAGCGGGCGCTGGTCCAGCAGATTGAAAAATTCCTGTTAGAGCTGGGCCGGGGGTTTATGTTCGTCGGCACCCAACAGCGGGTCACGGTGAACAACACTCACTATTATGTGGATATGGTCTTCTACAACAAGATCCTCCGGGCCTATGTGTTGATCGAACTGAAAACCACAAAGCTGACGCCGGAGGCAGCTGGGCAGATCAATATGTACCTGAATTACTACGCTGCCGAGGTCAATGACCCCGACGACAACCCGCCCATTGGGATCATCCTCTGCACGGAGAAGGACAGCATCACTGCCGAGTACGCCTTGGGCGGGCTGTCCAACAATATCTTCGCCTCCCGGTATGTCCTGTATATGCCGGAGAAGGAGCAGTTGATCGCGCAGGTGGAGAAGGTGTTGGAGAGATGGCGGGGCGAAAACAAAGATACTGAATGATAACAATAGATGACAGGTGGTCAACAACATGAAGAACGACATGATACTAAGGCTAAAGATACGAAACTTAGCAAATGAGAAAACAAACCATATGCAGGTAACGATAAGCGATGATGCTACAATTAGTGAGATGTTACAAATGGCGGGATGTGGTATTGGGGATCTATCGAGGTATTATGAATTCAGTGGAGATTTTTCATATAGCGATGCTTTTTTCCCATTTTTGATAGTAGATAATCAGATAGTATATGATATCCCATATGAAGAAGCCAAAGTTCTAGACTTTATTAATACATTTGATCTTGCAGGAAAAGTAATCCAGATAGAAACCGGATATACATGGGCGGGAGGGCCTGATTGGTGTACTCTTACCCAAATGTGGGAAAGTGCAAAACCAATATTGGAAAACATCGCCATTTTATGCTCAATAAGTGGAATGTCCGTTATTGGCTTAGTAAAATGGTTCTGTGAATTGTTCAAATCCAGGAAACGAACTCCTCAAGTTTGCTTTGATATCATTTATAGTAGGACAATGTGGAACCACTATGATTTAGCTTCTCTACTGGAAATCGAACCAGAACGAGCTAAAGAATTATTGAAAGCATTTGGTTTCATATATGACAACAGTAAAAAGCTATATATTCAAGGAGAACTGACTCCACAAATCAAAGAAAAACTTACGAACGTAAAAGGACTTGACATTTAGGACACTGAAAAGCGAAGAGGAGATACCGTCATGCCCACCCTTGAATGGATCGGAAAAGATAAAGTTGTCAACCATCACCTGGACGTGCCGTACCGGGTATTGGACCGCATATACAGCTATGACGAAGCCGGTCAGCACACAGAGGACAACGGCAGCGAGAACATGATCATCCACGGGGATAATCTGGAAGCGTTGAAAGCCCTGCTGCCTCGATATGAGGGGCGGATCAAGTGCATCTATATTGATCCGCCGTATAACACCGGCAATGAAGGCTGGGTTTACAATGACAATGTGAATGATCCACGGATCAAAGCATGGCTGAATAAAGTGGTGGGCAAAGAGGGTGAAGACTTATCCCGGCATGACAAGTGGCTGTGTATGATGTACCCGCGGCTAAAACTGTTGCAGCGGTTGTTGGCGGATGATGGCGTGATTTTTATTAGCATTGATGATAATGAGCAGGCAAATCTTCGAATGCTTTGCAATGAAGTATTTGGTAAGCAAAACTTTATTGCACAGATCGTCTGGCAAAAAAGAACTTCTCCTGATGCAAGAAAGAGAATAAGTAATGGACACGAGTATATTCTTGTCTATGCAAAGATGCTCAACAATCTGGAAGATATTCTCAATTTAATTGAAATAGACTACTCAGATGCTGACAAATATAAGAATCCGGATCATGACCCTAAAGGCCCTTGGGTTTCCGTTGATTTCACAGCTCAAGGTTTTCGTCCAAATCAAATGTATGAAATACGCACTCCAAGTGGACGTACAATAGTGCCTCCAGAAGGACGATGTTGGAAAAATCTTAAAGAAGTCTTTGACCAATACTACGCTGAAGGTCGCTTGTGGTTTGGGAGTGATGGAAATGGTGTCCCACGCCAGAAAAACTATCTTTCTGAAAAGGGTGGAAAAACTGTATGGACATGGTGGACAAATGAAGAAGTTGGCCACACACAGGAAGCAACACAACAGTTAGCAGTCATTTTGCAGAAAAAGGTATTTGATTACCCAAAACCCGTTCGTTTGATACAACGCATTATTCAAATGACATCTGCGCCCGATTCCATCATCCTCGACTCCTTTGCTGGGTCTGCCACCACCGCCCATGCCGTTCTGAACATGAACAAGGCCGACGGCGGCAACCGCAGATTTATTCTTGTGGAAATGATGGACTACTCTGACAGCATCACTGCCGAGCGTGTCAAGCGTGTGATCAAAGGTTATTCGTCTGCCGATGATGTTGAAGAAACGGTGTATGATGCTGAGCTTACAATATCGAATCTAAAAAATGGAGCAGCTCTCCTTGACGAGGCAAAGCAAGCAGCAAAAGACGCCAAAGGAAAATATGATAAGGTTGGCAAACCGAAAATCATAGATGGACATCTCCGAGTAATCGGAACATACAAGAGCACCGAAGAAATCGAGGGCACCGGCGGCAGTTTCAGTTACTATGAGCTGGGTGAGCCCTTGATGCACGGCGACGTGCTCAACGAGGATGTGGGCGTGGAGAAGATTCGTGAGTATGTCTATTTCACGGAAACCAAGAACCGTCTGCCTGACCCTCACCCGGACGAGCCCTATTTTATGGGTGTTCATGTCAACAGCGCCTATTACTTCTATTATGAACGGGATTCCGTTACCACGCTGAACCGTGCGTTCCTGCACTCCGTCAAAACCAAGGCGGACGCCTATGTGATCTACGCCGACCTCTGTATGCTCAGTGAGGCTGAGTTGGAGCAGTATCATATCACATTCAAGAAGATACCCAGAGATATTACCAAGCTGTAAGGTGGACTATGGAATTAGCTATTAGTATCATTTCTCTTGTAACAGCCGTTATAGCTCTTTTGACCGCTGTCCTTCCCTCAGCTTTTAACACACGGCGTAACTCAATAGAGTTTTTCAATAAATATTATCAAATGAAATCAGATGTAGCGGCTGCGCTCACCATGTATTCCTGCTATTATCACAATCCGATTGATTTGGCAAAGTCAGAAGGTCAAAGGCTGCCTCAAAACTATGATGATGCTTCCGTTGAACTGAGAAAACTGGGAGCAACATCAAGTGCGTTAGCAGTAATGTTACCAAAAAAGAAAAGAAAACTTCCCATCAGCCAAGAAGCGCTTTCAGAAGTATCCGAATGTTTGATTGGTTTGTCAAACAGTATGTGTACTCCATATAATTGTAGTTCTTCGTATGAGGACAGAGATTATGTGGATACGCGTGAAGCAAGAATCAGAGAACTATTGTGTATTGAAAGAGTTATTTCGTAAGCGGAGGTTATGTTATGGAACTGAACACCTACCAGAAGCAGGTCATACGGGACCTGACCGCTTACATGAATTGCTTGAACCGGGGAACCAACCTGTATTCCGCCTGGAGGGAGTATTGGTTTTCCAAAGACGTGGCTGTCGGGACCGGTGGCGTTCCCTCCTACAACAACGCCATTGACGGCGTCCCCCATATCTGCATGAAGGTCCCCACCGGCGGCGGCAAAACCTTCCTTGCCTGTGCCTCTGTCCGGCGGATCTATGACGCCATGCCCATCAGCAAACCGAAGGTGGTGGTGTGGCTCGTCCCCAGTGATTCGATCCTGGCGCAGACGACCCGGAATCTCTCCGATGTGAACCATCCCTACCGGCAGCGGCTGGATCAGGATTTTGCCGGGCGTGTAGGCGTGTATACCAAGGAAATGTTGCTCAACGGGCAGAACTTCTCCCCTGACACCGTGCGGGAGATGCTGACGGTCTGCATCATGAGCTTCAATTCCCTGAGGATCAAGAATCAAAGCAAGGATATCCGCAAGGTCTATCAGGAGAACGGAAACCTGTTCCGTTTTGCGGAATACTTCAAGGACGATTCTGTGCTGCTGGCGGACACGCCGGACACCGCACTCATCCAGGTCCTGCGCTATCTGGAGCCTGTGGTCGTGGTAGACGAGAGCCACAACGCCGGGTCTGACCTCAGCGTGGAGATGCTGAACAATCTGAATCCGTCCTTTGTGCTGGACCTGACCGCGACGCCACGGAAGAACAGCAATATCATCTCTTATGTGGATGCCAGGGAACTGAAAAAAGAGCACATGGTCAAGCTGCCGGTGGTGGTGTACAACCGTACCTCTCGGCAGAGTGTCATCCAGGACGCGATCCAGCTTCGGGACAGTATTGAACAGGACGCCGTTGCAGCGGAAGAGGCGGGCGGTCAGTATATCCGTCCCATTGTTCTATTCCAGGCACAGCCCAGGAAGGGAGAGCACAGCGACACCTATGATAAGGTCAAAGCCATGCTGGTGGACCTGGGGATACCCAAAGAAGAGATCGCGGTCAAAACCTCGGAAGTGGACGACATCAAGAACCAGGATCTGCTGAGCCGGGATTGCCCCATCCGCTATATCATCACGGTGAACGCGCTGAAAGAAGGATGGGACTGTCCCTTTGCCTACATCCTGGCTTCTCTGGCTAACAAGACGTCCACTGTAGATGTGGAGCAGATTTTGGGTCGTGTGCTGCGGCAGCCCTATGCCAGAGAACACAAGGCCCCACTCCTCAATATGTCCTATGTGCTGACCAACTCGGCCAATTTCCATGAGACCATTGGGAACATTGTTTCGGGCCTGAATAAAGCCGGATTCAGCCGCAAGGACTATCGAATCGGTGACGCAGAGGACGTCGCGCAGGCCAAAGGCGATCCGGAACCGGAACAGATGAAGATTCCCCTGGATCCGGAGCCGGAACCTGCGGCAGATGATTTCAGCGATGTCAATACGGATGAGATCAAAGCTGTGCTGAACAATGAATCCCCTGGCGAAACGAATGTGGATACGATGCGGCAAGAGGCCGCATCTCAAGCCGAAAACTACCAAGAAGAGGCCGCTGCACCGGATTCCGGATTCATGGGAGGCGAGTTGGGCAATATGCTGACACAGAACGCGATGCAGAAGCAGTATGCAGAAGAAGCCTCCGCACTCAGAATCCCGCAGTTTTTCCTGAAGTCTATTCCCGACTTGTTTGGGGATGAGTATGTTCTCCTCCAGAAAGAGCATCTCTCCGAGGGCTTTTCCCTGGCTGGGCAGGATGCAAAGGTATCCTTCCAGCTGGCCACCGGGGAGATATACCGCGTGGACATTGAGGAGCACGGGGAGGCTGTCCCGAAATACAAAAGGGCCTCCACGGAAGAAAGCGATTACATCCGGAGCCGTTTGGCCAAGCTGCCGCCTGAGCAAAAGGTTCAGAAGTGTACCGATATGATCTGTGAGCGGATCAACCGGAATGACCGCTATTCCATGGCAGAGATCAAGGAATATGTCCAGCGTATCGTCATCGGCATGACGGAGGACGAGCTGACCGCTATGGAGACTGCCATTCCTATCTATGCAAGGAGAATTGAAGAAAAGATCTCGGCGTTAGAGGACGCGCATCGTATGGACCTGTTTGGCCATTGGCTGGACAGCGGGAAGATCGTATGTCGGGAGAGTTATGCCCTTCCGCCTGTGATCACCCCAGCCGACACTATTGATTCGATTCCGAAATCGCTGTATGAAGAGGAGAAAGATGACTTGAACAACGGCGAACGTGATTTGATCGACGCCGTTGTTGGGCTGGAGAACGTGAAGTGGTGGCACCGGATCATTGAGCGCAAAGGTTTTTTCCTGAATGGGTTTATCCATCACTACCCCGATTTCATGGTGATGATGAAGTCCGGGAAACTGGTGCTCATTGAGTATAAGGGTGACGACCGAGATAACAGCGACAGCGAGCGCAAACTGAAGCTGGGACGCTGGTGGCAGGCGCAGGCCGGGGCAAATTACCGGTATTTCATGGTGTTTAAGAACCGGGAGTTCGGGATTGACGGGGCGTATACGCTGGAGGGATTTTTAGAAATGGCAAAAGAGCTGTAAATCAACACGCTTATGTCGGTGCGCAGAAAAGCCGAAAACAGATTTCGAGATTATTTGAGCGCAAAAACAAGACGAAACCGGTTGCATTTTCGGACAATATGTGTTATGCTAGCAGACAAAGGAGGGGCAGACAATGTCATTGTTTGATAGCTTTAAGCCTTTCAATTTTAATGAAGGAGTCCCATACGTTTCCATAACGAACAACGGGATGACTTTCAATAAGTCTGTTGTAATGAAACTCGGTTATCCATCTCACGTCTTATTGCTGATAAATGAGGATTCAAAACAGATTGCAGTTAAAAAGTGCAGTGAGTTGGACCATAATTCAGCACCATTCTTCAAGCCCAAAAAATCGAATGCCATTTCAGTTAGATGGAATGGCAGAGACCTTCTCAATACTATTGAAGGCATGATGGGCTGGGATTTGGCGAAGGCAGGGTATAAAGTCGATGGAACGCTCATCCGGGAAGAAGATGCAATGCTTTTTGACCTAACGCATGCTATCGAACTCAGTTAGTTGTCTTACGGCCTAGGCTGCTTGACATATAAAGAACCCACCTGAGTTGCAGCTCAGATGGGTTCTAGTTTGAAAAAGTAAATACGGACCAGCCGCCTATACTTTCCAGCAAATGTAGTATAGCGTCTGTGTTTTCCTTTTTCAAGCGATTCCGTGATTCGTCTCGGAAAAACCTGCTTGAAGGAGGTGAATCGCTTATGGGCAAATCTCAAAAACGATCTGTGGAGTACATCTATACTGCGTATGTTACTCTTAAGAACGGCAAGCGCATTTACGCCAGTCAGTATGGCCTGAAAGCGTTTCGCATCCCAGTGAAGCGGAAGCAGTGATTTAACCACCAGGATGTTGGCGGCTTCATCCTTAAATTGACAAGCAGGAGAGATGATGCTTTCGTCTCTCCTGTTTGATTTAAGCGAGAGTGGCTGAGTTGCTGCTTTCCAGCAGATTGTTTGCGTTGTTCTCTTCTCTCATAGTTCTTTTGCCGTGCTTTGATATCGTCTATTTTAGTGCTGTTTGATCCCTGCTGGTCCGCGTTTTAGTTGTAGATCAATTCCTTGCATACTATCTCCTCTGCCCTCACCCTGATACTATTCATCGCCTCGACCCAAGCCATTTGATCGTCCGCCTTGAGTTGTTCGGTAATACCTTCCTCCTCGGCCATCTGCTTTGTCAGCCGGTCAAGCATTTCCTCCGCCTGCCGGTCGATCTCGGCAACGTGGTCTTCCAAGGTCCCGGCCAGCAGCATGGCGGTGTAAATTGGATTCCTGTGCTCTTTCAGATAGTTCCGATACCTTCTTCCCCAAACGCCGACGGGCTTGCTTTTCGGCACCGTAAGGCATGGCAGGTAGTAATCCCCGCAGAGCTCATACCAAAGGCCATTGCTCTCATCGTAAATGAACTTCTCCATCGAAAAGCCCTCCTGTAAAGATTTATCAAGATTATCAGGATAGTATTGAATTATCCTGCTATCTCGTGTATAATGAATCCGAAATCGAAGCACGGTTGTCTGGAAACGTGAGGATCTCTCCAAATCCGAGGCAACGCCATGGCAACATGAAATCGGACAGTCCTGATTCGATGGATAATGAAAGCAACGGAAATACTGCGTGCCATATCTCCTATACAAAATTGTTTAAGTTCGTAGAGACTGGAGCGAGTGGGAATAAGCTTTTTCTAGTTTTAGTGTCCCGGAAAGTGCTGATTTACAAGCACTTTCCGGGATTTCTCTATTATACTGGCTACATCATGGCTACAAAGGAGCCGTTTTTTGTAGCCAGTCAGCTCTCCGACATAAATTCCTCAAGCTGTCTGGCTACTTCGGCCTGTGCGTTGGGATAGAGGTGGCCGTAGGTGTCCAGGGTGGTCTGGATGCGCTCGTGGCCCAGCCGCTCTTGGAGGAGCTTAGGCGCTACGTTCATTTCAATCAAGGCTGCCGCGTGGCTGTGTCTGAGGTCATGCACTCTGATTTTTTTGACGCCGGACTTCTCACAACCCCGGACCATTTCCCGGTACAGATAAGTTTTGCCGTAGGGAAACAGGCGATCCTCCGGCTGGAGCTCGAAGCACTGCACCATATACTCCTTCAAGCAATCACAAAGCAGCTTCGGGATCGTAACCGTCCGGTTGCTCTTTGGCGTCTTGGGCGTTGTGATCACATCCCGGCCCTTGAGACGCTGGAAACTCTTGTTGATGCGGACCGTGCCGTTTTCCAGGTCCAGATCGCCGGGAGTCAGGGCTAGCAACTCCCCTTCCCGCATCCCGGTGTAGTACAGGGTCATAAAGATCGCATAGGACGCGGGATTATCCTTGACCGCCTCGATAAACTGCAAGAACTCTCCCTTAGTCCAGAACAGCATTTCCTCGGCGTTCTTCTTTCCCATGCCCCCTGCTTTGTGGCAGGGGTTTTCTTTCAGCCCGTAATACTTCACGGCGTAGTTGAAAACAGCGGTGAGTTGGTTGTTGATGGTCTTGAGATAGGTTGCGGAATAGCCGTTTCCTTTCTCATCCCGATAACTGGTCAACTCATTCTGCCAGCGGCGGATGTCCGTGGGCTTGATCTCGTTGAGGGGCATCCTGCCGAAGAAGGGCGTGATCTTCAGGTCGATCAGAAACCGCTTGTTGGCCACCGTGGAGGGCTTGAGCCGCTGTTCCATGTCCTGTAGATACAATTCAATGAAGTCATGGAAGGTCATGCCCAGGCTGGTGGTAGCCCGCTGCATGAATTCCTGTTCCCATTTGAGGGCTTCCCGCTTGGTCTGGAAGCCCCGTTTCTTTTTGTGGATGGTTTTTCCGGTCCAATCGGTCACACGGAGCTGAGACATCCATCGGCCCGTGTTTCCATCCTTGGTTACTGACATTTTTGCTCCTTTCCTCCTAGACTCGGACTCGACGCCTCGTTACTCGTCGCTGTCCTGTGGTTTCAAACTGTTCAAATACGCGATTCGTCTTTTGACTTGTTCCTCGCGGTCCAACTCCTCCGGTTCTAAGCACTCGACCTTCGTGGCGGCGTAGTAGGCCAAAGTTTTGTCCTTCCATTTGCGGTACTTCTCTTGGGTGATCCCGTAGGTCCGCAGGCTGTCCCTCTGCTCCTCCCAAGACTCCAGGAACAGGCACAGATCCATGTTGTGGTCGGCCTCTGCTTCCTTTCCATTAAAGGTAATGGAGCATTTCCAGTCCTTGCTTCGAGGCGGTCTTTTCACGTCAATGCCAAACGTAAGGCCGCTGACCTGCTCGATGTGAAACAGGAAGTTTATCACATCGGCCATGCTGCGGACCGGTGCGATCTCTGTTTCATAGCCAAGAAGGAAGGTCGGAGTCGTGTCCAGCACATCAGCCAGCTGATTGACCACGGCGATGGAGACCTCGATCTCGCCGGACTCATATTTCTGAACGGTGCGAAGGGATTTGCCGATGATGTCGGCCAGTTCCTTTTGGTTGTAGCCCTTGCGTTTCCGAAGAACTCGGATGCGCTGGCCGGTTGCGGAGTAATTGAAGCTATCCATGATTTGTTCACCTCGTCCACATGATACCACAAAGAAAAACGTATTTCAAGTACATATTTTATTAATTCTCTTCTTGACAAACGGATAAGTCTTTCGTATAATAAAACACGTATTAAAAGTACGCCTTTTGAAGGTAATGAAAAACAAACTGCACTGAAAGGGGGTTATAGCTTTGAAAGCTCAGTTTATCACAGCTGAGGAAGTACAGCAGGTTCTTGGCGTGAGCCGCAGCAAGGCGTATCAGATCGTCCAAGGAATGAACCGGGAGTTGAAAGCGGCGGGGTATATTACTATCGCCGGAAAGTGTCCCATCCAGTATTTCCAGCAGAAGTTCTACGGACTAAGGGTCGAAGGAGGCGATGAATGATGACAGAGACAAAAGAAACGACTGCTCCGAATCCGCCTGTTGGCGCAGACGGGGAGCAGCCGATTTCAGAAACCGCTACCAATATACCAGACTTTGCAGGGGATTACGACCCCGCAGAGCTGGATATGGACAACTATTTTCGGGAGATAGAGCGGATGTCCGACCCATCTTATCTTCCGACAGTGACCATGCAGAGCCTGTTTGAGAAGGTTTACGACAGCAAGCCGGCGGTCATTGAGGGACTGCTCTACACAGGGACGTACCTGTTTGTCGGTGCGCCCAAGGTAGGAAAATCTTTCTTCATGGCACAGCTCGCCTATCATATTAGTACCGGTACTCCCTTGTGGGGGTATCATGTACGGAAAGGAACAGTCCTCTATTTGGCCCTGGAGGACGATCATAGACGATTGCAAGACCGCTTGTTTCGGATGTTTGGAACGGACAGCACAGATAACCTGTATTTTGCCACCTGCGCCCATAAGCTGGGGACAGGACTGGAAGATCAGATGCAAGGTTTTGTCCAGGAGCATCCCGACACACGGCTGATCATCATCGACACCCTGCAAAAAATCCGGGAGAGTGACAGCGAAAAGAGCTGCTATGCAAGCGACTATAAAGTGGTTGGTCAGTTGAAACAGTTCGCGGATACCAAGGGGATTTGTCTCCTGCTGGTCCATCACACCAGGAAACAGCAGGCCGACGACAAGTTTGATATGATCTCCGGCACCAACGGTCTTTTGGGCGCGGCAGACGGGGCGTTTCTGCTTCAGAAAGCAAAACGGACGGATGACACCGCCACCTTAGATGTGTCGGGTCGTGACCAGAAGGACCAAAGGTTCCATCTCAACCGTGACCCGGAGCGCCTGCTTTGGCAGTTGGACCACACGGAGACAGAACCGCAAAAGGAACCGCCTGATCCTGTTTTGGAAGCGGTTTCCAATATATTGACGGAGGAGCACCCGGAGTGGAGCGGGACTGCAACAGAACTGGCGGAACTAATCCCCGGCGATCTGACGCCGATCTCCCTCTCCATGCGTTTGAATGTACGGGCTGGGAGGCTGATGGAAGAGTATCACATCCGTTATGAGCCAACCAGGACCCATGCCGGACGACAGATCAAACTGATACTGATTCAAGATACAGCGTGACGACTGTGACGACCGTGACGACTTTTGTGGTGGCCTCCCAAGGTCGTCACGGTCGTCACGGTTGTCACGGGGACAGGTTTCGGCGGGGTGCAGGGTGGCATTTTCAAAGGCTGGCCCTGCCGGGGAGTTGACCGCAGGCAACGGGGTAGCGCCCCTCTCCCCCTCGGAGAGCCCACAGCACTTTGCAGCTCTTGGGCTGAAAGTGTCATAGTGGGTTACACACTTTGAAAAAGATGTGTAACCGCTCCCCTGCCGACTGATTCTTCTGTGAAAGGAAGTGTTCACAATGAGCAAGAACTACAGTGTGGCTCGTGTCGAGCAGCACACAGCGGCAAGCATCGGGAAATCCGAACGTCACATTGAGCGCAAGAACGAGAGCTACGAGAATATGAACGTGGACTTGAGCCGAACACCGCTGAACATCCACTTCAAAGGCTGCGGCGAGTTGACATATAACGCCCGGCTTGACCAGATGGTGAAGGAGGGTGCCGTTTCCCTTCGTGGTCTGAATAAGGATGCAAAGGTTTTCGATGAAATGATCTTCGATGTGAACACAGTTTACTTCGAGCAGCACGGCGGGTATGAATACGCCAAGCAGTTCTTTGAGGAGGCGTTCCACTTCGCTGAAAAGGAGTATGGTCCAGCGAACATCATCTCGGCGGTGATGCATGCCGACGAACTGAACACCGCCCTCACGGAGCAGATGGGTCATCCCGTCTACCATTACCACATGCACGTCGTCGCCTTGCCAGTGGTAGAGAAAGAGATTCGCTGGTCGAAGCGGTGCAAGGACCCAGCGCTGGTGGGTACAGTCAAAGAGATTGTTAATCAAATCAGTCATTCCAAGAAATGGGCCTCACAGAAGGTCACGGACGAGAACGGCCACACGCAGATTATCAAATCCTACAGTCTCCTGCAAGACCGCTTCTTCGAATATATGCGGGACGCAGGTTTCCAGGATTTTGAGCGAGGCGACCGTGGCAGCACAGCGGAACATTTGTCTGTGATCGAGTATAAGACCAAGAAGGAAGCGGAGCGTTTGGCAGGTTATGAAGCAAAGGAAACGGAGATTCTGACAGAGATCGACGCTCTGACCGAACAAAAGGATGAGGCAAGGGAGCAGGCTGACGCCGCCACCCGCCGTATGAACGAGCTGGCTCCGAAGCTGAAAAACATCGAAGCCTACGCCCGCGAGTATTCCGATGACGCCGAAAAGGTGCTGCCGGAAGCCGGGACACTGGAAAGTGCCAAGTCATACCGAGAAAAGAAGGTCAAGCCTCTCTTTGGGAAACTGACAAAGGTGCTGAGGGCCCTGTTCCATGCCTATCTTGACCTGAAACAGAGCTATGAACGGCTGATGGGCAACTATACTCGCCTCCAGCAGCGGTACGCTTCGCTGGATCAATCCTTCGACCGGGTGAGTGAGGAAAATAAAGAGCTGAAATCTGTAGCGGACGACTACGATACACTCTGCCGTGGCTATGGAGAAGAGGAAAACGCCGCACGGGTCCTTGCCATCAAGGAAATGGAGGCTGCGGAGAGGAAGCAACGAAGGATGTCTCATCGCAGGCACGAAATCGGGGCGAGGTAGTATCAGAAACGGGGCAGTCAAGCATATGACTGCCCCATATATGTTGTGGAAAGCGTGCCCTGAATGTGGACACTGCCACAAAATTTTGGGGGCCATTCTGTCGATTCCCTCTTGCACATAATAGCTCAAATGGTTATAATGTAAATGTGTTATTTTAACCTTGTTCGGGGCATTTAATCACAAATGGTTTTCACAGGTCAAAAAGCAACTGACAAGTGTGTTCAATTACGCCCCGGCAGGTTTAGATTCTGTGTAAGAATGACAGAATCAAGGGTGTTGGTATTAGATATCAAATAAGAGGTACGATTATGCTATATATTCAAGACCCATCATTTGCTGCCTCCAAACAGTTACTTGATGCTATATTAGAGTGTTGCCCGACTGCACGTTTCGGAGCAGGTGCCTATGCTTTTGTTTCTGCTGACGGAATTAATCTGCTGATTGGCGACCCAGTATTCACTGCTTTTTTGAAGCACGGACAGTTTCTCCTGATTGTCGGAATGGATGAAATAACAAATACTCGGTCTTTGGCTACGATCAATCACTATATGACTCTCTTCCCAAACCTTCAAGTCAAGGCATTCCTCCATAACACTACCGGCTCAACCTTCCATCCGAAATTTTGTTGGTTTGATTGCGGCGATCATGGATTTGTCATTACGGGATCAGGTAATCTGACTCAAAAAGGGATGCAGAGAAACAGAGAAGCATTTGAGGCGAAAACTGTTAATTCTGATGAACTTGCTGTTATCGTGCAGTACTGGAATTCTTGGCTTGAAAGTGTCAGCGCTTTTCTTCTCCCTTTGGATGATGAAGCAGTAGTTCAAAGAGCAGAGGAAAATATCCATCGTATGCAAGTTGTTCGGCCACGTCGTGCGAGAGTGGTCAGAAGGCCTCGCACAGAAGTCGCTGTTGGAGATCAAGCCACCGCTCCAGAAGATAATCCTACCGAGGAAGAGACTACTGAACAGGTCACATATGTTGATGATGAACTTGGTTCTTGGGAATACGATATCACTTCGGCAGTCTTGATTTGCGAAATACCTCGCGGTGGAGGGCGCTGGAATCAAGCGAATTTTGATGCTGCTACCTTCCAATCTTTCTTTGAATCGACGCCTGGAGTTTCGAGGCAAATGGCTCTCATTTTGCGTGATGTCAAGCGAGACGGTAGTTTGGGGGAAATCAAACATAGGCCGCCGGTTTCGGTAGCAAGCCAAAACTATCGAATTGAATTGGTTGTTAACCGAGGGACGATCTATCCTCCTAATGGACGTGTATTGGGCGTTTTCGTCAAGCTTTCAGCAAGGACATTCCTATATTCGCTTGTATTTCCTTCATACGCAGAATACCCTGCGCTCCAAGCTAAAATGGATAGTGAACGCAAGCAGATTGGCCGCATGGTTCGGTATCAAACAAATGCTGAAGAATTACAGCGCCTTGCACCTTCATTACCTCTATTACAGTACTTAAGTCAGGCGGATTGATAATGGAACATGACAACAATGTACATGAATTGCGACCTATTCATTATTTAGGCAGCAAGCTTCGTATCCTAGATACAATCGGAGAGGCCGTTAATTCTGTTAGCCCGGGGAACGGGCGAATTTGCGATCTGTTTTCAGGTTCCGGCACAGTATCGCGTTATTTTGCCCATTCTAGGCCTGTAACAGCCGTTGACATTCAGGAGTACTCTCGTGTTCTTTGCACCGCTGTACTTATGCCGGCTAGATTTCCGTTCACTGGCCATGAGATTGTTTCAAAGATTAAAGCATCAAAAGAATATACCGTTCTATTAGATTCTTTTGAACCACTTTTGTCCTATGAATGTGTGGCAACTGAAAAAGCCAAGCAAAATGATATTGATTCTCTGTATGATCTAATTGCGAACGGCTCTGTAATTGTGGCAGAAAAAGGATGCCTGCCAAAATCTCAAGAGCTATCTTCTGCAATTCAATCTTCTTTGCAACTGCTTGATATAGCAGGTCTGAGCAATTCTGTGGACACAATGGTAACTCGATACTTTGGAGGGCTCTATTTTTCTGTCGAACAAGCAATATGCATTGATGCTGTTTTGGATTATATCTACAGTCAGATAAATGATGCTTCTATGCGCAATTCATTACTGGCAGTGCTGTTGAGTACGACGAGTGAAATTGTCAACACGGTTGGAAAACAATTTGCTCAACCATTACAAGTTCTGGATAAAAACGGGACGCCAAAACGGAAGCTGTTAAAGAAAATCCTCGATGATCGAGCAGTATCCTTTTGGGATTCTTTTGAAGAATGGGTTGATGCTTATTCGGCCTTAGAACCGACGCCCTTTTCGTCACATGAGGTATTATGCCTCGATTTCCGCGATGCACTAAAACAGTTAAAGCAAACAGATATATCAGTTGTGTATGCCGATCCCCCATATACTCGGTATCACTACAGCAGGTATTATCATGTGCTAGAAACCATTTGCTTGAGGGATTTGCCAGAGATTTCTCCGACATTTGTTGGCGGTGCTCAATTAAGTCGAGGGATTTACCGCGAAGGCAGGCATCAGTCTCCATTTTGCATTCGCTCAAAAGCTGGAGAAGCATTTGACTACCTGTTTGCAGGTGTTGCAGAATTAAAGGTGCCATTTGTTCTTTCGTATTCTCCATTTTCAGAAAGCAGTCTAGCAACTCCAAGATTACAAACAATAGAGCAATTACTGAACAGGGCAAAGTGTTATTATGAGAATGTGTCACTCGTTTCTCCCGGTCATTTTATGCATAGCAAGTTAAACGCAGTTGAAAAGAATTTCGAAGCTGAGCAAGAGGCAGAATTGTTGATTGTGTGTCAAGGCATCAAGAGGTGAAGAAGATGAAACAGGTACAAGGGTTGTTTCGCATTAGTGGGCATGGAAGCGGCTTTGATAATATGATTATCAAAGGAGATAACTGTGCTGTCTGCGATTGCTTGATGAAAGAGTTCTCTTCAAAAGTGAAGTGCATCTATATTGATCCTCCATATAACAATGGAGAGGAGTATGCACATTACTCTGATGTATTCAGTCATGAGCAGTGGCTTGATAATATGCGAGCAATCATAAGCCGTCTGTTCCGGTTGTTATCGGAAGATGGTAGTCTGTGGATTTCAATCGATGATAATGAGGTGCATTATCTTAAGGTGCTCTGCGATGAAATCATGGGAAGAAGCAGCTTTGTTACGACCATCATCTGGCAACAGAGAACAACCAGGGAAAACCGCCGTGCGTTCTCCAATAATCATGAGTATATTCTTGTTTATGCCAAAGACCCTGTTGAGTTCAAAAAGGCACGTAATCTTCTTAGTGTAGACGATGCTGTTCTCGCTAGATATAAGAATCCTGACAATGACCCGAGAGGACCTTGGCAGTCGGTTTCTTTGAATGTACAAGCTGGTCATGCTGTGAGCAGTCAGTTCTATTCTATTACTGCCCCAGGAGGCAAGGTGTTCAATCCGCCAAACGGTCGTTGCTGGATTTATAATCAGGAAAGAATGCAACGAGAAATCACTGAGAACAATATTTGGTTTGGCACCGATCAAAATAGCACTCCCCGAAAGAAGAAGTTTCTGCGTGACGCCAAACTTGGCCTCACTCCAGAAACACTTTGGCTGTCCTCGGCTGTTGGCACAACAAATGATGCAAAAAAACAACTCTTGGCACTATTTCCTTCAATGATTGTATTTGATACTCCAAAGCCGGAGAGCCTTATACGCAGAATCTTTGAGATTGCAACTAATGAGGGCGATTTAGTTCTTGATGCATTCCTGGGGTCTGGCACGACTGCTGCGGTTGCTCACAAAATGAATAGATCTTACATTGGAATTGATATTAGTGTTGAAAGCATTGATTATGCGTTAAGCAGACTGGAACGCGTCATAGCCGGCGAGAAGAGCGGAATATCTAAGGACATAGATTGGCAAGGCGGCGGATCATTCTCTTATTATGAGTATTATGATAATCAAAGCAAAATAGTTGATCTTGCTCTTCTGCCTAAAGCAAAATAATTCACAATACATTGTTTCTCATTATTGTGGGACAAGTGAAGATACCGATATTGTTGAGGCGATTGTTTATGAAAGAACGAGTAAAAGCAGATAGCCTTATTGTCCCAATATATATCAACGAAAAAATAGTGTTGGATATGTTGGCGATTCTAGAAGATGGATTCTCAATGGTCAGTCAAATTAGCTATTCAGAGCATACAGGTAGTAAATCGGATCAAAAAGCGGAAGTGGGATTAGGCACTTCAGCATCGCTTTTGAGCAAGCTATTGAAGATAGACATTTCAGGTGAGGTTTCCCATTCTGGCGATCACGGAAGTGATAGCAGTGTATCAAAAGAAAAAATACACACAAATGTATCCCTCCTATCAAAGTTTCGTAGTTACCTATTAGAAGGGAAAATACTGAAAAACGATTTTAGTTTTTCAGAGGTGAATATCGGAGATTTTATCGAGGTGGAAGGGGAACTCCAGAAGAACCCACTCATTAACTATTTAGACATTTTCTCTGACGTATTCCGGTTAGCAGAAGTGTTCACAGAAAAAGCTCCTTTGGGAGCAAAAACGCAAGCAAAAGCTCAAAAGCAACAAGAGAATGAAACAGTCAAACAAATAAACGCCCTTACTGGAGATTTGAAACATAGTGGCACAATAGATTTCATTTTGTCCGACAGCAAATGCACAACTGTTTTGTCTGTACAAGAGCAATACTTATCGAATGATAATGTTTCTGAAATGCTTGGTGGTCGTTTTAAGGTTCTGGGAAAAGTCATAGCAGTTTGCAAAGATGAAAGTGACAGTATTGACCTGTTACGAAAGACCACATTATCCATATTACCTGAGAACACTCTTGATGAACTATTCAGCGGTTTCAAAGGTGCTGAATTAAGTCAGTACCATTTTCCTGAATTGGTTACGAAAATTGCAGGGCCATCTGTAATTGTGATTCCAATTGCGATATACGCATAAACCGATTCTATTCCTTAGTGTACGAAAAAAGTGAGGCTGCCATAATGACAGCCCCACCGTTTAGAATCTTAGCTGTAAATCAGCTCCGCGTACACCACTTCCTCCGCTCTCTCCCGGATGTTGTTCATCACCCCGACCCAAGCCATTTGATCTCTGGCCTTGAGTTGCTCGGTGACTCTTTCCTGTCCAGCCATCTGCTCTACCAGCCGGGCGAACATCTCTTCCGCCTGACGGTCAATCTCTGAAACATAATTCTCCAAGGTGCCATTGAGCAGCATAGTTGTGTAAACCAGGTTCCGATGCTTTTTCAGATAGCTCCGGTATCTCCTGCCCCAAACACCGACAGGCTTACTCTCCGGCACCGTCAGGCATGGCAGGTAGTAGTCTCCGTGGCATTCATACCAGAGGCCGTTGCTTTTGTCGTAAATGTACTTGTCCATAGTGATCCTCCATTCATTTTTGTCGTATCCAGCGGCTTTGAGGTGAACAAATCGGCTGGCTACAATATGGCTACAAAATTCTCAAAGACAGGGTACAAAGCTAGGAATAGGTGGATGCTTAGGACGAAAAGTGTATTATAAATACGGTTTTTAACGAGGTAACAAAGTCATCGAGTCGAATGGGAGTGATTTTCCTGTGACCGCAAGCCCTTGAAAACACTGGGTTTTTGAGGCGCTAAGGCCCTCTGTGGCAACGGTTTGGCAACAATTTTCTGTTATCCATCGAATAAGAGCTAACTGATTTTTATCGATCAGTTAGCTCTTATTATTTCATGTGTAAGCGCACAATAACCGCCCGTCCTAGAACATAACTGCCCGGCGCCAACCAGCGCCGGGCATCATCAATTATATTTATCTATCAGCCGCCGTATCATGGGACTCCAAGGC
>Ga0079305_1001687_pt1 | contig 26121 bp, 23 predicted proteins | sample LMS_cellobiose_e_FD_79183 | JGI IMG/M metagenome (GOLD analysis project Ga0079305, IMG submission 79183) | Rumen-fistulated moose microbial communities from Alaska, USA - LMS_cellobiose_enrichment | ecosystem: Host-associated > Mammals > Digestive system > Stomach > Rumen fluid ... | reverse complement strand
CCGTTGGCGGCGAAGGTGTTGGCGCACAGCAGCTTTGTGCCCGCGGCGATATACTCCTCCGCCACGCGGCGCACAAGCTCCGGGCACGTGAGATTATAGGTCCAGACCGGCGCGCGCGCCTGCCCCGCGCGCTCGGCCAGCTCCCACAGGCGGGTGCCTGTCGCGCCGTCCATCAGAGTGATCTCGTGCGGCATGGCACTCACTCGTTATAGAGCAGGCAGGAGGTGTATGCCATTTTCCCCTTGCCGTAATTATAGGGCACGCCGTTGTCGGTGCAGACCTGATTGACCATCAGACCCGTGGCCTCCATGGAGGAAAAATTGCGGTCGGGAAAGCGGCAGGGCGCGTCCGGATAGGTGCACTGCTTGCAGCGGGTGCAGCCGCCGACGGCCAGGGGAAGGCAGTCCAGCTTTTCATCCAGCAGAGGGTCGACGAAGCGTTCGAAATTCTCCGCGTTGGTCTTCGCAATCTCCATGATCGCCTCAAAATCCAGCGTATCCTCGATGTCGCCGACGGTCTGGAGCAGGACGCCCTTCGTAAAGCGGGACGCCTTCTCCGTCCACTCCTCCAGCGTGCCGCAGGCGGGGGGACAGGCCCAGCTCCGGTTATAATGACGGCACTTGTCCGCCGCGCACATCTCCCGAACCTCGGGCAGAAACTTCAGCGTCTTCGGGTCCAGATCCTCTGCGACTGTGAAGCCGCATTCCTTTGCAAAAGCTTTCAGGTCACGCATATTCTTTCTCCTCCTTAGGTTCTTCCTGTTCTCTGCGGCGCTTTTCCAACAGCGCCGCTTCCGCTTTTTCTGCCGCCTCGAACCCATCCGATGACCAGATGTCCGCGCCGATGCGCTTCGCATAGGCCGCCGTCACGGGGATGCCGCCCACCATGACCAGCACCCGGTCACGCACGCCGGCGCTGCGCAGCGCCCGGATGACCCGCTGCATCTCCGGCACGGTCGCCGTCAGGAGCGCGCTGCAGCAGACCAGCTCGCAGCCGTCCTCGGTGACCGCCCTTACGAAGGCCTCCGGCGGGACGTCCACACCGAGATCGAGAATCTCGATCCCGCGGGACTCCAGCATGAGCCTGACGATGTTCTTGCCGACGTCGTGCAGGTCGCCCCGGACGGTGCCGATACAGGCGCGCCCGATGGGCTGACGCCCGGCTGGAAGCAGCATGGGTTTCAGAATCTCCATGCTCTCGTTGATGGCGCGGGCGCTCACCAGCATATCCGAGACCATGCCGCTGTTGCGGTCAAAGCGCTTGCCAACGGCCTTCAGACCGTTCAGAAGCCCTTCGTTCAGCACGGTGCGCGGATTGGTGCCGCCCTCCACGGCAAGCTTTACCAGCTCTTTCGTGCGGCGGATCTTTCCCAGTTCAATTGATTTGGAGATGTCCTCCAGAAGCGTCATGGCATCTTCATTCCCGCAGTGATTTTGATTCGACGTCGCGGAACATGCGAAACGCCGTCGGAAGCGCGTATTCCCGCGCAAGGGGCTCCCGCGCGGCCCAGACGAAGCGGTCCGGCGCAGCGCCGCAGCGGATCAGATAGCACTGCATGTCCCACTCCACATGGGTGAACACATGCGTTCTGCGCAGGGACTGCTCCAGATCCCGCGGGCGCACGCCCCAGCGCTCCGCCTGCGCGACAGCCTCTCCGGGGCTCAGGTGTCCCGGCACGTTGGGGAACTCCCAGAGTCCGGCCAGCAATCCGCTGTCGGCGCGACGGCGCAGGGCGGTCAGATCCCCGCAGCGCAGAAGAAAGACCGTAAGCGCCTCCCGGCGCCTCGGCGGTTTCCTCCGGCGCACGGGCAGCGTTTTCCAGGCCCCGTCCCCGCTGACGCACACGCCGCGCATCGGACAGGCGCCGCAGGCAGGAGCGCCGTTCGGAAGGCAGACCGTGGCGCCGAGTTCCATCAGCGACTGCGTGAAGTCCCCGCAGCGTCCGGCGGGATAGATCTCCGCGAGCGCCATCCGGACGGCGCGCTTTGTCGGTTCCTCATCCACACAGCGGCCGTCTCCCGTAAGCCGCGCGACGACCCGCAGCACGTTGCCGTCCACAGCGGGGGTCGGCTGTTCAAAGCAGATCGACGCGATTGCCCCCGCGGTGTAGTCCCCGATACCGGGCAGGGCCCGAATCGCGGCATAGTCCGAGGGAAAAACGCCGCCGTGGATCTCCATGATCTCCTGTGCGGCCCGATGCAGCGAGCGGACCCGGGAATAGTAGCCGAGTCCTTCCCAGAGCTTGCTCAGAAGCTCCGGTTCGGCCGAGGCCAGCCGCGGGATGTCCGGCAGAGCGTCGAGAAAGCGGACGTAGTATCCTTTTACCGCTTCCGCGCGCGTCTGCTGAAGCATGATCTCCGAGAGCCAGACGTGATAGGGTTCCCGGTCGGCACGCCAGGGGAGGGCGCGGGCGTTCCGCTCAAACCACGGCAGCAGCAGGCCCGGCGCCGCCGCGAGGATCTCATGTGCGTTCATGGAATTTATCATATCATACAGAAGGTGAGTTCGCTATGTTAATTGGTTATAACCGAAGCCGCCGCCGGAGCTTGTCCGGAGCGGGAACAGACGAGCGCGGTCAGTGCAGCTCGGTCTCCGTCACACACTCGCTTTTCAGCCGCCCGACCAGAGCCTGCAGCGCGTCGACGACATGGGGGCGAATGTCTCCGCCGACGAGGACATACATGATGTCGTCCCCGACGGCCAGCTCTCCCTCGTTCATCCAGACACGGACGATACGGATGCCCTCCATGCGTTCGGCTTCCGCAACGGCTGCCGCGGTCTTCCCGCGGTCATAAGAAAAACGCATACTGCGCACATCCGGGGCGGCCGCGTCTCCGGCGCGCACCCGCGCTTTCGCGCTGCGGCGCACGACGCCGTTATGCAGCAGGAACATCCCGCAGTCCGCGGCCGCGGCGTCAGCCTTTGCCTCCCGCAGCCACTGATCTGCAGAGGGAACGGTTTTCTTCTCCATCACGCACCTCCGGGTCGCAACTTACTGAATTATACTGCAGTATTATAACAAAACTCCGCCGCGAACACAAGATTTTTCCCCGCCGCGCAGCCCGGCGGGAACGCGCTGTTTTTCGTTTTTTGTATTTGCTATTGAATACAAGCTATGCTATACTCAGAATAACGCGAATTATGGCCTCCGCGCCTCTCCCACGGGCGGTGCCATGCGAAGACAGCGAGTCTCAATTCATTAAGGAAGGTGAGAAATTGGAGAACTATACCAAGTACAGGCTGAAGGGGATCGACGAGCTTGCACAGGTGCTGGAAGGCAAGGATAATCTCTTCGTTATCGCCTGCAACAAGTGTTTCAAGGAGTTCGAGTGCGTCGATGAGACGGACTGCGAGGACTTCCTGAACATTGCAGCCGAGCTGGGAAAGAGCATCACCACCAGCATCAAGTTCGATTTCCTCTGCAACAAGACCCAGACGCTACGGAAGCTGGATGAACTCAACGTGATCCCCGAGGGAACGGAGAACGTCGTCGTGATTTCCTGCGGTCTCGGCGTTCAGACGATGGCGGACGCGGTGAAGCTGCCCGTAATCGCCGCGGCGAACTCTCTCAACTACACCGGACATCACGGCATGGCGCTGACGAAGAAGGCCTGCGACGCCTGCGCCCAGTGCTATCTGAACCTCACCGGCGGCATCTGCCCCATCGTCGACTGCTCCAAGAGCCTGGTCAACGGCCAGTGCGGCGGCGCGAAGAACGGCAAGTGCGAGGTCAGCCCCGACAAGGACTGCGCCTGGGAGAAGATCAACCAGCGCCTCGCCGCCCAGGGACGCCTTGCGGAGTTCAAGGCCCAGCCCGTTCAGCTGCGCGACTATTCCAAAATCAACTTCAAGGTCATCAACGACTATGTGCAGAGCATCCGTGAGGCCCGCTTCGACGGCTATTACGGCGGCATCCATCCGGCCGAGCGCAAGGAATTCGCCGAGGGCTTTGCCCTTGCCCGTTTCCCGGAGCCGGACGAGGTCGTGATTCTGATGGGCCAGCACATCGGCGCGCCCGCGAATCCGGTGGTCAAGGTCGGCGACTATGTGAAGGTCGGCCAGCTGATCGGCGAGGCCCCGAGCTTTATCAGCGCGCCGGTCCACGCCTCCGTCAGCGGCACGGTCACGGCCGTTGAGCCGCGGTTGCACCCGATCCAGGGCGTTCCGGCCATGGCCGTCGTCATCAAAAACGATCATCTCGACGCGCTGGACGAGTCCGTCAGGCCGCACGGCGATCTGGACAGCCTCAGCGCGGAGGACATCATCAACATCGTGCGCGACGCCGGCATCATCGGCATGGGCGGCGCGGGCTTCCCGACCTATGTCAAGCTGAAGCCCGGCAAGCCCATCGACGCCGTGCTCATCAACGCCTGCGAGTGCGAGCCGCTGCTCACCGCGGACCACCGCGTGCTGCTGGAGCAGGCGGACGAGGTCATCTTCGGCCTGCAGGCCATTCTGAAGGCTGTCGACGCGCCGAAGGGTTATATCGTCATCGAGGACAACAAGCCCGACGCCATCGAGCTGATGACGGCGAAGACCGAGGGCATGGAGAACATCGAGGTCGTCACCGCCCGCACCAAGTATCCGCAGGGCGCTGAAAAGATGCTCATCAAGCGCGTGCTGGGCCGTAAGGTTCCCAGCGGCGGCCTCCCGGCGGACGTCGGCGCGGTCGTCAGCAACGTCAGCACCGCCAAGGCCGTCTGCGACGCCATCTGCAAGGGCATGCCGCTCATCGAGCGCGTCGTGACCGTGACGGGCGAGCGTATCGCCAATCCCGGCAACTTCATCGTCAAGGTCGGCACCTCCGTCAAGGAGCTCATTGATTTCTGCGGCGGACTCACCGGCGACGACGTCACCGTGAAGCTGGGCGGCCCGATGATGGGCTTCGCGCAGGCGGATCTGAACGTCCCGATCATGAAGAGCTCCAACGGCGTCATCGCCTTTGACACCGACCACACCGTGCCGGTCGCCTGCATCAAGTGCGGCCGCTGTGTGGACGTCTGCCCGATGGAGCTGGCTCCGCTGTACTTCCAGAAGTATGTCGATGACGGGGACGTCGAGGGCCTCAAGAAGAAGAGCATCATGGACTGCATGGAGTGCGGCTGCTGCGAGTACATCTGCTCGTCCAAGATCCCGCTGGTCAGCAAGATCAAGGCCGGCAAGAAAGCGGTAAAGGAGGCGAAGTGAGATGCTGATCACCCAACTGAAGGATAAAGAGACCATTGCGTCCGTGCTCCGCGGCAAGGTGTTCCTCATCAACTGCCACGGCTGCAAGGAGGTCCGCTTCCCCGTCGCCGAGGCCGAGACGCTCCGGAAGGAGCTGGCTGAGGACGGCAGGCTTGCCGGAGTCATCACCACGGACTATATCTGCAACGTCGAAAACCTCACCAAGCGCCTAGAAAAGCATGCCGCGGAGATCGCGGAGGCGGAGACGATCCTTGTCCTCTCCTGCGGCGTCGGCGTTCAGACCGTCGCGGACATGTTTGCCGACAAGCGCGTGTGCGCCGGCTGCGATACACTGCCGATGCCCGGCTTCCAGGGCGTCACGCCGCTGGAGTATGACTGCGCGCAGTGCGGCGAGTGCTACCTGAACCTCACCGGCGGCATCTGCCCGATCACCGCCTGCTCCAAGAGCCTGGTCAACGGCCAGTGCGGCGGCTCCAAGAACGGCAAATGCGAGGTCGATCCCGACATGGACTGCGGCTGGGAGCGCATCTACCGCCGCCTGGAGATGCTGGGGCGTCTGGACCTCGTCCGCTGCCCGACGCAGATCCGCAATTATGCGACCGATCTGGAAGTTTCCAAGTAATCTGATTCTGAAAAGGATAGGAGTATAAAAGAATGAAAATTACTGAATTGTTTGCGCGCGGTGAATTCGTCGTTTCTGCCGAGGTCGGCCCCCCGAAGGGCTGCCATCCGGAAGGCGTCGTGGAGGAGGCCAGGGAGTATCTGAGCAAGATCACCGCGGTCAACGTCACGGACAGCCAGTCCTCCGTCATGCGCATGGGCTCTCTGGCCACCTGCAAGCTGCTGAAGGACGCGGGCTTGAATCCCATCTACCAGCTGACCTGCCGTGACCGCAACCGCATCGCCCTGCAGTCCGACGTCCTCTCCGCCGCTGCCCTCGGCATCGACAACATCCTCTGCCTGACCGGCGACCACACCAAGATGGGCGACCACCCGCAGGCCAAGCCCGTTTTCGATCTGGATTCCGTCTCCCTGCTCCACACGGTTAAGACCCTCGAAGAGGGCCACGATCTGGCCGGCAATGAGCTGGTGGGCGAGCCTCCGAAGTTCGCCAAGGGCGCCGTCGTGTCTCCCTGCAGTGACAGCATCGACGCGCAGCTGGCCAAGATGGAGCGCAAGGTCCTGGCCGGCGCGGAGTATTTCCAGACCCAGGCCGTCTTTGAGCCGGAGAAGTTCATTGAGTTCATGGAGAAGGCCAAACAGTTCGGCGTGCCTGTGCAGCTCGGCGTCATCATCCCGAAGAACGCCGGCATGTGCAAGTTCATGAACCGCAACGTCGCCGGTATCCACATCCCCGACGATATGATCAACGATCTGGCCGCCGATAAAGAGCGCGCGAAGGCCGGCATCACCGGCGTGGAGATCGCCGCACGCATCATCAAGGCCTGCAAGCCCTACTGCCAGGGCGTCCACATCATGGCCCTCGGCTGGGAGTCCAAGGTTCCCGGTCTGCTGGAGCAGGCGGGCCTGTAATTTCGCATTCCAGACAATTTTCACGATCGCTCCGGACGCAGCATGCGTCCGGAGCGATTCCGGTCAAACCCGCAGGGAGAAGGAGACAAGCGCATGATCAAGACCGTTCTTTTCGATATGGGCAGCGTCCTTGTCCGCTTCGAGCCGTCAGAGTTCATCGCAAAGCTGGGCCTTGGCCCGGAGGACGCCGAGGCGCTGCGCCGGGAGGTGTTCCGCAGTGCGGACTGGGTTCGCCTTGACCGCGGCGTTTTTACGCAACAGCAGGCCATCGACGCGGCCTGCTCCCGCCTCCCGGCGCAGCTGCATCCCTATGTTGCGCCGCTGGTGCTGCACTGGGACGACGAGCGCCCGGAGGTTCCCGGCATGTTCGAACTGGTGAAGGAGCTCAGCGACAACGGTTATGAGCTTTGTCTGCTGACGAACGCCTCGATCCGGCACAGGGAATACTGGCCGGCGTTTCGCTTCGCGCCGCTGTTCGGCGACAGGATCATGCTCTCCGCGCAGTGGAAGCTTATGAAGCCGGAGCGCGAATTCTATGAAAAAGCAATTGCACTGCTGGGCTTTGATCCCGCGCAGAGCGTGTTCATCGACGACCAACCCACCAACGTTGAGGCCGCCGAACGCTGCGGGATTCCCGGGATCGTCTTTCACAACGATGTGCAGCTGCTGCGGCGGCGTCTCCGGGAGCGGGGCGTCAATGTTTCGGAGTGATGCGGGAAGCGAGAAGAAACAAACCAAAACGGCCGCCGCAGGACGAAAGTCCTGCGGCGGCCGCGTGCTGTGCGGGGAAGGTGTCGTTATCTGCCTGCTTTGGTCAGCGTCGCGCCGGTGATTTTCCGGGTAAACCACGGCACCAGCGGGGGATCCGCGCGATAGCTGTCATACGAGCCCATGCAGAAGAAACCGAGCGTCTGTCCGGCCATCGGGCCGGAGACGAAGATTGCGATCCGGTTGACGTTGCACATGGGGACCGTTCCGCCGGGCCTGCAGTCATCGACGGTCAGGTAAGGCACCTCGCCGCTCTTCGCCAGGACGATCATCGCCTTCTGCAGCTCGGGGGTCAGCTTTTCCCAAGGGAGCCTGCGGTAATTCGCGATGTACTTCTTCAGGTCTTCCTTGCTCTTCATCCCCGCGGCATAGAATTGGCGCGCTTCGCCGGGGAAGATGATCAGGGCATAGGTCTTGAAGCTCATGATGCTCTTTGCCAGTCTCTTGAGCCTGGCCTCCTCGGTGGTAGCCCACTTGTCGTAGTAGTCGATCCGGTTGACGTTCTTTTCCGGATCGATCTCGGTATCCACCGTGCCCTGCGCGCGCTCGGCGATGCGCTGCAGATCGTTTTCCAGACCGTAGGTCCAGACGGAGCCGGAGGGCATGTGGGTGATGTCCGCCCACCAGTAACCGTCGACGTGCATGACTTCTTCGATGGTGACCGTACTGTCCTCCTTGTCAAAGCCCTGCATGACGCTGAACGGCTCCCAGGGGCTGAGCGCGTCGTTCTCGCAGAAGGTGAGGTTGCAGTAGCGGGAGGGATTGCCGGTCATGCCGCCGTCGATATCGAAGTCGAGCCAGCCGATGTTGATGACGCAGAGGCTGACGGCGCGGCCGATCGCGCTGTTGGCGCGGGTGCCGGGCCCGAGATAGCCCTGCTCGCAGTTCATGCCGATCTCCTTCGCGATCGGGCCGTTGATGGCGATCATCAGCTGGGAGGAGGTGACGGTGCAGAGGGGATGGAACGCGTCGAACTTCGGGTCGCAGAGCATCTCGACCGCCGTGATGATGACGGGCAGATACTCCGGCTTGGCGCCGGCCATGACCGCGTTGATGGCGACCTTCTCGACGGTGGCGATGCCGCGGGTGGGCGCCATGCCGGCAGGCAGGTCCTCGACGCTCGTGCCGCTGGGACCGCCGAGAACTTCGTCGGGCCTGCGGCTCGTGCCGGCGAGCATTTCCTCCACAGCTTCCTGTGTCGGCGGCGCGACGGACAGACCGTCGGTGAACTTGTGCTCCATGAAGTAATCCTGGAACTTTTTGTAGGCCTCGGTGTAATCCTTGCCCTCGAACTCCAGGTCGCTGAGGTCATACTCGAGCTTTTTCGGGTGCTTCTCTTCCTCGGTCAGCGGATCGGTCAGGAGCCTGATGATGTCGTCGATGGAGTTGTCCGCCATCCTGTAGAAATCATCGACCTCGCTGGTATCGGACCACTTCTCGCAGGGCACCGCATAGAAGCGGAAGGGGACGCCGTAGCTCATCGCGTGACGGGCGGTCTGTCCGACGTAGATGTCGGTGATCAGGGTGACGCCCGGGGTGCCGTTGATCTCCCACTCAGGAGCGGCTTCCGTGTTGAAGCCGGCGGTGTTCTTCACGCCGTAGATATAGGCGTCATAGCCGGGCAGCTTCGGGTCAAGCATGACGAAGGGGCCGGTTCTTCCGTCGATGCGGTCGAAGGTGGAGGTGGGAAAACGCTCCCGCAGCATCTCCGCAAGACGGTCCAGATAGATGTTGGCGTCCGGCTTGATCGTCATGACCGCGATGCGCTTGCCCTCCAGCGAATCCAGTCGGGGCGGAAGCGCGTGCGGTTCCTCCTGGCTGATGTCGGCGCGGGGATTGCGGACTTTCAGAACAACTTTGTCGCTCATTACAGGTTCTCCTTCCAAGTATTGTAAAAATGATTAGTGATTTCGATAATCTGCAGGCCGGCGCGCCCTTATCTGCCGGATTTGGTGAGCGTCGCGCCGGTGATCTTCCGGGTGACCCACGGCACTGCCGGCGGATCGACGCGGAAGCTGTCGTAAGAGCCGCCGCACGACAGGCCAAGCGTCTGGCCGGCCATCGGGCCGGACACGAAGATCGCGAAGCGGTTGACATTGCAGACGGGGACCGTTCCGCCGGGCCTGCAGTCGTCGACGGAGAGGTACGGCATCTCGCCGCTCTTCGCCAGGACGAGCATCGCCTCCTGCAGTTGAGGGGAGAGCTTTTCCCAGGGGCATCTGCGGTAATTGGCGATGTATTTCTTCAGATCTTCCTTGCTCTTCATCCCCGCGGCATAGAATTGGCGCGCCTCGCCGGGAAAGATGATCAGCGCGTAGGTCCTGCCGCCGATCCAGCCCGCCGCCATCTTCTTGAGCCGGACGTCGCCGGTTCCGGCCCATTTGTCGTAATAGTTCATATAGTTGATGTTCTTTGTTGGGTTGAGCTTGAACTCGATGTTGCCCTGTGTGCGCTCGGCGATGCGCTGCAGGTCGTTTTCCAGACCGTAGGTCCAGACAGAGCCGGAGGGCATGTGAGTGATATCCGCCCACCAGTAGCCGTCGACGTGTACGACCTCCTCGACGGTGACGGTGCTGTCCTCCTTGTCGAAGCCCATCATCACATGGAACGGCTCCCAGGGGCTGAGATCCTCGTTTTCACAGAAGATGAGGTTGGCGTATCTGGAGGGCTGTCCGGTCATGCCGCCGTCGATGTCGAAGTCGAGCCAGCCGATGTTGATGACGGAAAGGCTGATGGCGCGGCCGATGGCGCTGTTGGCGCGCGTACCGGGTCCGAGGTAGCCCTGCTCGCAGTTCATGCCGAGCTCCTTCGCGATGGGGCCGTTCACCGCGATCATCACCTGCGAGGACGTGACGGTGCAGAGGGGATGGAACGCGTCGAACTTCGGGTCGCAGAGCGTCTCGCAGGCAGTGATGATGACGGGCAGATACTCCGGCTTCGCGCCGGCCATGACCGCGTTGACGGCGATCTTTTCGATCGTGCAGATGCCGCGGGTGGGCGTCATGTAACCCAGGACCTCATCGGGCCTGCGGCTCGTGCCGGCGAGCATCTCCTCCACCGCTTCCTGCGTGGGCGGCGCGACGGACAGACCGTCGGTGAACTTGTGCTCCATGAAGTAATCCTGGAACTTCTTGTAGGCCTCGGTGTAGTCCTTGCCCTCGAACGTCAAGTCGCTGATGTCATATTCGAGCTTCTTCGGGTGTTTTTCGTCCTCCGTCAGCGGATCGGTCAGGAGTCTGATGATATCGTCGACCGAGTTCTCCGCCATCTTGTGGAATTCCTCCACCTCACTCACGTCGAACCACTTCTCGCAGGGCACCGCGTACATCCGGAAGGGGACGCCGTAGCTCATGGCGTGGCGCTTTGTCTGGCCGACGTAGAAGTCGGTGATCAGCGTCACGCCCGGTGTGCCGTTGATCTCCCATTCGGGGGCGGCTTCCATGTTGAAGCCGGCGGTGTTCTTGACGCCGTAAATGTATGCGTCGTAGCCCGGCAGCTTCGGATCGACTTCGACGAAGCGGCCGGTTCGGCCCTCAAGGCGGTCAAAGGCGGAGGTGGGGTAGCGCTCCCGCAGGATCTCCGCGAGGCGGTCCAGATAGATGTTGGCGTCCGGCTTGATCGACATGACCGCAATGCGCTTGCCCTCCAGCGAATCCAGCCGGGGCGGCAGCGGATGCGGCGCATCCTGCTGGATGTCGGCGCGGGGATTGCGGATGTTCAAAACAACTCTGTCGCTCATTCAAAGGTCTCCTTTCGTGGATTCTCAATCGATTGATCACAATCAAACGGCAGATCTGTGTCGGATCGGCGGGAGGGGCGCTGCGCGGTTTCCCTTCCCGCTTGATCCTGCTATATGATAAGGCGAGGAGACCGGAAAATCAATTGTATCGTTCCCCACGGTACGAGGATTGAGCTGATTATACAGCATTGGTATGGAAAAATTATGAAAAATGGACAAATAGCGATCCCGCGTTCAGCCTGAGCCGAACGCGGGATCATTTGCGGTCTGAACCATGGGCACAGCCGTTGGCTTGTTGTTCACGGAGGCAGGGCTACTTGCCGAAGAGGAAGGCGATGCGCTCCGGGTCGGGCTTCTTTGTCAGGGCGCTGACGACGGGCGTCACAATCAGGGGGAGGACCGTGGCAACGGCGCAGGAGTTCACCGTGGTGCACCAGCGGGCGATGGAGGGGAAGGCGCTCTTGCATACCGTCGGGATCAGGATGGCGCAGGCAAAGCCCACGACGGACCCCGCGATGGCGCCGGCCTTCGTGGTTTTCTTCCACAGCGTGCCGAAGACATAGGGCGCCAGGAAGAAGCCGGAGATCGCGCCCCAGGAGAGGGACTGGATCGAGGAGATGACGCCGAGATTCAGCAGAGCCAGCACCAGCGCGGCCACGACGAAAAAGACCGTGCAGACGCGCAGCAGCAGCGTCGTCCTTTTCTCGTCAAGATCCTTCAGGAAATAGCCCTTGAGGAAGTCCATGCCGAGCGCGGCGGAGGAGGAGAGCACCTGCGCGGCCAAGTGCGACATGGAAGCGGAGAGCACCAGCAGCAGGATGATCGATACGCACAGCTGGCCGCCGAAACCGTTCCCGAAGATGCGTGTCAGAAGGTCGGGCACAAGGACGTTGGTGCCGCCCTCGGGGAGCTTGTCATAGAACAGGTGGATGAACAGCCCCGGGATGTGGACGCCGGTGATGATGATGAAGCCCAGGATCGTGCACACGATCGCGCCGGTCCGGACCTGCCGGGCGTCCTTGATGGCGAAGAACTTCGTCGACATCTGGGGCAGGCCGTTGGGGGCCCACGAGGCCATGATCACAAAGGGGATCACGCCCAGCAAAAGTCCGAGGTTGCCGTTGAAGCCGAAGTTCACAAGGTCGCTGCCCGTGGCCTCGACGCCGCCGGTGTTGGTGAACGGCGCGATCTCGCGCAGACGCTGCAGACCGGTGGAAAGGCCGCCGACCTCCTTGGACGTCAGTGTTGCGACTGCGAGGATGATGCCGCCGACGACCATGATGCCGCCCTGAATGACGTCGATCTTCGCGGCCGCCTTATAGCCGCCGATGCAGAGGTAACCCGCCGCAAGGATCGCCATGACAACGGCGGCGCCGATGTAGGGCAGATTGAACACGGCGGTGAACATGTAGGACAGGCTGGAGAAGAGCGCGGCGGTATAGGGCACCATGAACACGGCCAGCACGATGCTGCCGGCCATCTTGAAGTATTCCGACTGATACCGGGCGCGCAGATAGTCCGGCAGGGTCTGGACGTTCAGCTTTTCGCTCATCGTGCGGCTGCGCGCGCCGAGGACGAACCACATGAACGCGATGCTGAGCAGCACGTTGCCCCAGGCGTTCCACATGGCGCCGATGCCCCAGTCCCAGCCGATCTTGCCGGCGTTGACCATGCAGACGCCGGAGATATAGGTTGCGGCGAAGGAGAAGGAGGTGATGACGGGACCGATGCTGCGTCCGCCCAGCAGAAACGAGTCGCTTCCGCCGCCGGCGCTGTCCCTGCGGGATCGCAGGGACATGATCACGATAAACAGAACATAGGCGGCAACGAACAGATATTTTATGATTCCCATGTTGACTCCCTTCGATCAGTGGTGTCGGAACTGTTTCGGCGCCCGACCGCGCCGTGGTAAATCAAAGGTATCCCAGTTTTCTGGCTTCCGCCGTGAGCTCCGCCCGGAAGTCCGGATGGGCGATCGCGATGAGGTTGTTCACCCGCTCGCGGACGCTGCGCCCGCTGAGACGGGCCACGCCGTACTCCGTCACGATGTTGTCCGCAATGCTCCGGGGGATGGTCACCACCGCGCCGGGGGTGAGGGTAGGCCGGATGCGGCTGACGGTGCCGCCGCGCGCGGTGGAGGGAAGGGTGATGATACCCCGGCCTCCCCTGGACTGGGAGACGCCGTAGGCGAACTCCAGCGCGCCGCCCTCTCCGGAGAACTGTACGGGCCCGATGCTCTCGGAGCAGATCTGACCGGTGATGTCCACCTCCAGGGCGCTGTTCACGCTCACCATATTGTCGATGCGGGCAATATTGAAGGGGTCGTTGGTGTATTTCGCGGGGCAGATGCGGACATTGGGATGGGACTCCAGAATCTTGAACAGCTTCTCGTCGCCCAGGACGAAGGAACCGATGTGCAGTCCGGTGTCCACGTTCTTCTTGCTGCCGTTGATGACCCCGGCGTCGATCAGGTCTCCCACATAGGAGCTGAACATCTCCGTGTGCAGGCCCAGATCGTGGCGGTTAAACAGGTTGGAGGCAATGGTGTCCGGCATGCCGCCGATGCCGATCTGGATGCAGTCTCCGTCCTTGATGAGCTCGGAGGCGTAGCCGCCCACCGCCTTGTCGATCTCCGTTGGGATGCTCCGGGGCACGATAAAGAGGGGGGTGTTCACCTCTGTCAGGCGGGTGACCCGCTCGATCGGGATTTCAATGGAGCCTTTGATGCGCGGCAGCGCCGGATTGACCTCCAGCAGGATCTTGTCCGCCGCCTCCAGCGCCTCCGTCTCGAAGAGCATCTCTCCGGAGACAAGAAGCTTGCCGTTTTCGTCCATGGGAGTGCAGGCCGCCAGGAAAACGTTAGCCTTCCGGTGACGGTAGCGTACGGGGAGGTAATCGTGGAGGTGGCAGGGATAGAAGGTTACCAGACCGTTTCGATATCCCTCCCGCACGCCGGGCTCAAAGAAGTGGGATACGACGTCGATCTTGTCCCGCATCTCCGGCATGCCGTAAACGGGATAGGGGATGCCCTTGGCGCGCAGGATCTCGATGTTCTCCACGCGGGGGACGATCTTCTGGATGTTGCTGAGGATCTCCACCGGCTCGCACAGGTTCCCCGCGGGGCAGAGGATATCCCCGGTCTCGATGCAGTCCAGGCAGTCATCCACGGTGCCCAGCTTGTCCCGATACATGGCCTGATAATCCGCTTGATTCATATTTCCGCTCCTGTCTTTCTGTGATGAATTCAGGGTAATTCTAGCATGCCGGTCTATTGAAAGCAAGAGAGAAATGCCAAATCATAAAGAAAAGTTATAGTCCACATGTGGACTAAATCGGGGGAACCCCGTTGACTTTTGATCGGGGAAGCGATAACATAAAAAATATAAGTTTCCGGAACGGAGGCGCGTATGGAACTGACGGCGGCGGTCGGCGACCGTTCAAATTATATCTTCCTCGGCGAGGCCGGCTGCGGCAAGAGCGAGATCGCAGTCAACCTGGCTCTCGGGCTTGCGGCGAAGGGAAACCGGCCGGTCCATTTTTTCGATCTGGACATGACCAAGCCGCTGTTCCGTTCCCGCGACGTGTCGCAGATGCTGACGGACGCCGGTGTGATCGTGCATTTCGAGGAGCAGTTTATGGACGCGCCCACGCTGGTGGGCGGTCCGTCGGTGCTGCTGCGGGATCCCCGCTGCTACACCATCCTCGACGCCGGCGGTGACGATATCGGCGCATGGGCCGTGGGTGTTTTCGCTCCGCTGCTGCGGGAAACGGACACGGCGGCGCTCTATGTGGTCAACAGCTTCCGGCCCTGGTCGATGGAGCTGAAGCACATCGACGGCGTGCTCTCCGCGGTCCTCGGCGCGGCCCATCTCCCGCTGGAGGCGCTGACCTTTGTGGGCAATCCGAACCTCGGCGTTGCCACCGCGGAGGAGGACGTCCGGGCGGGACTGGCACGGCTGCGGGAAACGCTGGGACAGTGCGTCCCGATCTCCTTTGCCTGCGTCCGGGAGGACCTGTGGCCGATGGAGGACGCGGAAACGCCGCTGGTCCCCATCCGTCTCTGTTTTACCTATCCATGGGAACAAACCATATGATAATTTAAGGAGAGGGTCGAATGAAAGTCATCGTGGTAAAGGAGCGGTGCAAGAGCTGCGGCTATTGCATCAAATTCTGCCCGAAGAACGTCCTGGAGCTGGGCGCGGAGGTCAACTCCAAGGGCTATGAATATGTGCAGCCCGTGCGCATGGAAGACTGCGTCGGCTGCTGCATCTGCGGCAGAATGTGCCCCGACGGCGCCATCGAGATCTACAAGGACTAAGGAGGCAGCTATGACCAGAGTATTCATGAAGGGCTGCGAGGCGATGGCCGAGGCAGCCGTCCGCGCCGGGTGCCGCTTTTTCGCCGGTTATCCGATCACCCCCCAAAACGAGATCCCCGAGTATATGTCCCGCCGGCTGCCCGAGGTGGGCGGTCACTTCGTCCAGGGCGAGAGCGAGGTCGCTTCCGTGAGTATGGTCTACGGCGCCGCCTCCGCCGGTACCCGCGCCATGACCAGCTCCTCCAGCCCCGGCATCGCGCTGAAGAGCGAGGGCATCAGCTACTGCGCCGCGGCGCGCATTCCCATGGTCTATATCAACGTGGCCCGCGGCGGGCCCGGCGTCGGATCCATCCAGCCGGCCCAGATGGACTACATGCAGGCCACCAAGGCCTCCGGCAACGGCGGCTTTGAGATGCGCGTGTTCGCCCCCAGCACCGTGCAGGAGGCCGTTGACTTCACCTATCGCGCCTTCGATCTGGCGGATCAGGACAGGAACCCCGTGCTGATCCTCGCCGACGGCGTCATCGGCACGATGATCGAGCCGGTGGTGCTGCCGGAGATGCGCTCCGACGAGGAAGTCGCCGCCATCAAGGCCGGCAAGCGGAGCTGGGCCTGCATCGGCCACAGCCTCGATGAGCCACGGGCCTGGATTCAGCCGGGCAACTGGTCCACCGCCGCCATGCAGCAGTGCAACGAGGACGCGGCGGCGCTCTATGCCTCCTGGGAGCCGGAATGGGAGAGCAAGTGGCTGGAGGACGCGGAGATCGTCATCACGGCTTACGGCATCTCCGCCCGCATCGCGGAGAGCGCGGCGGTCCTGCTGCGCAGGGAGGGCGTCAAGGTCGGCCTCATCCGTCCCATCACGGTGCATCCCTTCCCGTTCCAGGCCTATGACGGGATCGACTACAGCAGGGTCAAAGCGGTGCTGGATGTGGAAATGAGCATTCCCGCGCAGTTTGTCAAGGATGTGGAGGCCGCTGTCCGCGGCCGCTGCGGCATTGAGACCTGTCTGTGCTCCGGCGGCAACATCATGAGCCGCGAGGCCATTGTGGACAGCGTCAGACGGATCATGGAGGGCAAGTGAAATGGAACTGCTTTATAAGAGAACCAAGACCATTCAGGAGGACAAGGTCTCCGGCTTCTGCCCCGGCTGCATGCACTCGACCGTCATCAAGCTGATCGGCGAGGTGCTGGAGGAAATGGATTTGGTCGACCGCACGGCCTGCGTCCTCGGCATCGGCTGCTGCGGCCTGCACATGGACTACATGGCCTATGACAATATCACCGCGCCCCACGGCCGCGCCTGCGCCGTTGCCACCGGCATCAAGCGCACAAATCCCGACTCGCTGGTCTACACCTATCAGGGCGACGGCGACTTCGCCGCCATCGGCCTGGCCGAGTCTGTTTCCGCAGCAAACCGCGGCGAGAACATCTCCGTCATCTTCATCAACAACGGCATTTACGGCATGACCGGCGGCCAGATGGCCCCCACCACGCTGCTGGGCATGAAGGCCAGCACGGCCCCCTTCGGCCGCAAGGCGGAGGAGCACGGCTATCCGATGCACATGTGCGAGATCCTCGACCGGCTGGAGGCACCCGCCTATCTCGTCCGCACCAGCTGCAACACCCCTGCCAACGTCACCAAAACCAAGAATGCCATCAAAAAGGCGTTCACCAACCAGATGGAGGGCAAAGGGTTCTCCATGGTGGAGGTCGTCACCGGCTGCCCCACCAACTGGGGCATGGACGCGCTGCAGTCTCTGGACTACATCGAAGAGAAGATGCTGAAGGAATTTCCCCTCGGCGTCATCCGCGACCGCTGAAGGAGGGAACACAGTATGGAAACCAATCTTTGCGTCGCCGGCTTCGGCGGACAGGGCGTCATGACGCTGGGCAAGTTTCTGGCGGAAAGCGTCTGCAGCTCCACGGACAAAAACGTGACATTCTTCCCGTCCTACGGCGCGGAGCAGCGCGGCGGTACCGCCAACTGCTACGTCGTCATCTCCGACGAGAAGATCGGCGCGCCCCTCGGCACCAGTCAGGACGACGTGATCGTCATGAACGGCGCTTCGCTCAACAAGTTCCTGAGCTATGTCAAGCCGGGCGGAACGCTGTTCATCAACAGCTCCATCGTCTCCGACGACATCCCCCGCGACGACATCACCGTCGTCAAGGCCCCGGTCACCGAGCTGGCGCTGGAGATGGGCAACAGCAAGGTGCTGAACATCATCATGCTGGGCGTCTATGTCGGCTATAAGGGTGAGCTCGACCCGGCCATCGTCTGGGGTACCATCGAGCACAAGCTGGCCAGCAAGGCCAAGCTGCTGCCGCTCAACAAACAGGCGTTTGAGAAAGGACTGGAGATCGGCCGCAGCCAGCGGTAAATTCGCAGCTCCCATGATACTGAAATGGATACCGAAGAATCAGGCGCGGAGGGCAAACGCTCTCCGCATCTGTTTTTCCGAGGACTGACGGCGATCGTGCGATCATTGACATTTGCAATGTATTATGCTAATTTAAAAAAGTACGAGAGCGCGGTTTCCGCCTGACAGAACAGCTCAGTCCGTGCCGCATATGCGGTCGGAGGGAGCAGACGAAAGAGAGAGAGAACAAATGAAACGAATGAAACGTTGGACGATCCTTGTGCTTGCGGCGGCGCTTTGTCTTTCCCTGGCGGCCTGCGGCGGAAGCAGCGCGCCTGTGGAGACGGAAGCCCCCGCGCAGACCGCGACCCCCGAGCCGGAAAAGACACCCGAACCGACGCCGGCCCCGACTCCGGAACCGACCCCGGAACCGACCCCGACCCCGGACATCTCTGCCTTTACCGGGTTATGGAAATATGACAACACGCCCATGTATGTGCAGATCAACGAGGATTTCACCTGGAAGGCTGTCGATGTTTACGGCAAGGAGCTTGCCGCAGGGCAGGTCGAACCTGAGGACGACTACATTGCACTGTATCAGCAGAGCGCGAAAGTTGAGACCTTCCGGCGGATTATCGGCGGGCTGTCTGACCCCGACGGAGCTACCCTGACAGCGGCGGATGAAATGCTTCTGTTACCCACGCCGGCGGACGCGTTGGACCGCACCGCGAATTTCTCCGGCGACTTTGCCGCGGTCAAGATCGACTATCCGCACCAAATGGATGCCCACCCGCATCCCAATGTCTCCAACTCCCTGAGTTTCAATGCTGTTCTGGAGGAAGGGACAGACGATTATTACAGCAATATCCTCATCTGCTTCGTCCCCATCAGCGGCTATGATCCCTATATGACACAGGGCGCCGCGACTGCGCAGCCCTACCTCAAGCATATGACAGACGGCATTTTGAGCAGCATGTACGGCGATAAGGTTCTGAAATCCATCGGGACGGATTTCAACGACTGCGGCAGCTATTACAGCATGATCGACTATTTGTGGATGGACAGCAGCATCTTCAGCGGCGATCTGACCCAGCCCGTCCGCGGCTGCGCTGAGGTTCGCTATTACGGTCCCACCGGGTACGCCCTCATAGCCGTGAGCCTTGCAATGGAAGGCCGCATCCGCAACTATTTCGAGATCTGCAACCGGATGATGGAGACGTGCAATTACGACGGCGGCTGGTCCACTGCGCCGAAGGTCATTCCCGCGAAGCCGGTGCAGGGTTCCGATTCCGGCGATTACGGCACGCCGTATTACTGGTATGACGAAGACGGCGACGTCTGGTACTGGAACGGTTATGAGAACCAGTTTATCGGCTTCGGCGACGATTATTACATCGATGACGACGGACAGTATTACGAATCCAATGACGCCGGATGGGATTGGGACGACTATGACTATTACGATGATTACGATCCATGGTCCGATCCCGGCGACAGCTGGGACGAGTGGTCTGATCCGGGCGATACCTGGGACTGAACCGGAAGCTTGACGGGCAGGACCGAGCAAAAATGACAGAGAGGACGGGAGTTCTCCTGCGTGTTTCATCTCTGCAAAGACCGGAACATGTTTGATGTTTCGGTCTTTGTATTTTCAGGAGGCCGACGGCTTGACAGGTGCGGCTGCAGCCGCCTCGCCTCACGCTTATTACTTTTTCACTATAAATTGCTAAAATGCTCTTGAAAAGTGAGAGCAACACTGTTATATTAATTTATATTTTTGATAAGGATTCGGAGGAATCGGTATGGATCAGAAACGCGAACACCTCGGAAGCCGGCTCGGCTTCATCCTGCTCTCCGCCGGCTGTGCCATCGGCTGCGGCAACGTCTGGAAATTCCCATGGATGACCGGACAGTTCGGCGGCGGCGGCTTTGTGCTGGTCTACATCATCTGCCTGCTGGTGCTGGGTCTCCCGGTCATGGTCATGGAATTTGCCATGGGCCGCGCCTCACAGGCCAGCCCCATCGGGATGTATCAGGCGTTGGAGAAGAAAGGCGCCAAGTGGCACATCCACGGCTGGTTCGCCCTTCTGGGCAACGTTGCCCTTATGGCGTTCTACACCGTCGTCACCGGTTGGATGATCTATTACTTCTGGATGTTCCTGATCGGCAAGAACGCCGACCTCGGCTTCGTCCCGATGATCACGAATCCCGGCGTCAACGTCATCTTCCTCGCCATCGCGGTCGTCGTCGGCTTCGCCATCCTGAGCTTCAACCTCCAGGGCGGCCTTGAGCGCGTCACCAAGTATCTGATGGTTGCGCTGCTGGTGCTGATGGTCGTCCTCGCGATCCGCAGCTGCACGCTTCCCAACGCCGGGGAGGGCCTGAAGTTCTACCTCGTGCCCGATTTCAGCAAGATCACCGGAAGCGTCGTCGTCGGCGCCATGAACCAGGCCTTCTTCACGCTGTCGCTCGGCATCGGCTCGATGGCGATCTTCGGCAGCTACATCGGAAAGGAGCGCTCGCTCCTGGGCGAGAGCGTCAACGTCATCATCCTCGACACCGTGGTCGCCCTGGTGGCCGGCCTCATCATCTTCCCGGCCTGCACCAGCTACGGCGTGGAGGTCGGCGCCGGGCCCGCACTGCTGTTCAACACCATGGCTACGGTCTTCAACAACATGATGGGCGGCCGTATCTGGGGCACGCTGTTCTTCCTGTTCATGGTCTTCGCGGCGCTTTCGACCGAGCTTGCCGTCTTCGAGAACATCCTCGCGATGGTCCGCGAGAAGACCGGCTGGTCCCGTCCCAAGGGCAGCGTCATCTGCGCGGTCGTGATCTTTCTGCTCTCCCTGACCACCGCGCTGGGCTACAGCAAGTTTTCCTTCCAGCCCTTCGCAGAGGGCAGCGCATGGCTCGATTTCTGGGATTTCATCGTCTCCACCAACCTGCTGCCGCTGGGCGCGCTGATCTTCGCGCTGTTCTGCTGCAACAAGTTCGGCTGGGGCTGGGATAAGTTCGTTGCCGAGGCCAACGCCGGCAAGGGCATGAAGGTCAGGCAGTGGATGAAGCCCATCTTCCGGTATGTCGTTCCCGTGGTCGTGGCATTCCTGTATATTTATGGACTCGTCACGTTCGCCTGGAAGTGATCTTCCGGCAGAATCTGCGCCATGCGGCGCTTGACTGAGCATTGAAACAAACGGCGCTCCCCGATCGAAAGGGCGCGCCGTTTTTCGTTGACGCTTGGAGTGAAAAATGCTACAATCATTGCGGAAATGATCGCAAGCAAGCGCTTGATGAGAGAAGGAGTGACAGCAATGCCCAGTGAGTATTCCCAGCTTTGTCCCGTGCTCTTCGGCGAGGGCGCGGCGGATCAGCTGCCCGACAAGATCCAGAGCTTCGGCGGCGGCCCCGTCCTGTTCATTACCGACCCCGGCATCCGGGGCACCGGCCTCATAGACCGCATGGCGGACGCCGTGCGCGCCGCCGGGATCGACGCGGACATCTTTGACGGGGTGGAGGCCGACGCGCCCGACACCGTGATCGACCTGTGCAGCGAGAAGGTGCTGCAGCGGAAGAAGTACCGCGTGCTGGTCGGCGTCGGCGGCGGCAGCAGCCTGGACAGCGCCAAGGCCATCGCGGTGCTGGCGGAGAACCCCGGACCGGTTTCACAGTATTTCATGACCTGGCAGGCCGGGCGTGAGGTCAAGCTCATCCTGATTCCCACCAACTCCGGCACCGGCAGTGAGGTGACGCCGATGTGCGTCATCCATGACACCGTGAACAACCTCAAGACCGGCATCCTGCGCCCGGCGGATTACGCCATCGTCGACCCGGCGCTGACGGTCAGCGCCCCGCCGAAGGTGACCGCCTACACGGGCATGGACGCACTGAGCCACGCCGTGGAGGCCTATACCTGCACCTCACGCAGCGCCCACTCCGACCTGCTGGCGCTGGAGTGCGTCCGGTTGGTCGCGCAGAACCTGCGCACTGCCTGCGCCGACGGAACGGACATGGCTGCCCGAAGCGCGCTGGCCTTTGCCAGCAACATCGCGGGCATCGCATTCGCCGAGAGCAGCGTCCACGCCGGCCACGCCATTGCCCATGAGACCGGCGTCATGCTGGAGCAGCCCCACGGCCTGATCTGCGCGCTGGTGACCCCGGTGGTGATCGAGTACAGCGCGCCCTGCTTCCCGGAGCGCATGGTAGCGCTGGCAAACGCCCTCGGAGCGACCGACGCAGCGCCTGAAACCGCCGGAAAACTGGCCGCCGACGCCGTCCGGAAGCTGGCCCGCGACCTGGGCATCCCGTCGCTGAAGGAGCTTGGGATCCGCCGCGAGGACGTCGTGGCCTGCGCCGCGGGCGCCGTGGAACACAACATCTTCATCGACACCGCGCCGAAGCCCACCGGCATTCCCGAGGTCGCCGAGCTGCTGGGGCAGATGTACGACACTTATTGATCCGTAAGGCAAAACGATGACAGCCCATCCGCTTTTGCGGGTGGGCTGTCCTTTCTGCGTTTTGACGATTCAGGGACGCTCAACGGGGATCCCGAGGGACTCCGCGGCCTCGATCAGGTCGCGGATGCGGGCGTTGCCCGTTCCGATCGGGAAGTCGGTGACGATCACGCGGGCGCACCTCCAAAGCAGCGCCAGCGCCCGGTCAAAGGCCTCGTCGCCGATGGGCTCGAAGGGCGGGACAGTGATGACCTCCGCCGCAAGCGAGCGGGCGACGGGCAGATCGAGGTCGTTTTCATAGAGGATGCCTGCGGCAAAGGGCGTGTTCTCCTTCTGCAGGCGGCGGAAGACCGGCACGCCTTTCCCGCAGCCGGTGATGACAAAGGTCCGCGCCTCTCCCTGCGGCGCAGGGAGCTCCACGCTGCCGAAGGTGATGTTGTAGGTGCCGTCCGGGATCCCGTAGAGGGCGCTGATGGTCTCCTCCCGGAAGATCTCCTCCGGCGGACCGAAGTTGGAGATCACGTCGCCGTAGACGCACATGATCTTGTCGGAGATCTTCTGCGCCAGATCGATCTCGTGGAGGGACATGATGACCGTGATGCCCTTTTCCTTTGCCATGGAGCGCAGGATGCTCAGCAGCTCCAGCTTGTGGCGGATGTCGAGAAAGCTCGTGGGCTCGTCGAGAACGATGATCTCCGGTTCCTGGCAGATGGCGCGGGCCAGCAGCACCCGCTGGCGCTGGCCGTCGCTGATGGCGGTAAAGTCCTTCTCCGCCAGCTCCGCGGCGTGGACGCGCTCCATCGCGTCCCGGACTTTCTCGTGGTCCTCCGGGGAGAGGAGGCCGAGGGTGTTCGTATAGGGATAGCGGCCCGTGGCCACAACGTCGTAACAGGTGAGCAGCTCGCCCTTGATCCGCTCGGTGAGCACGACGGCCAGCTTCCGGCTCAGCTGCTTGTAGCTCATGGCGGTGACCGAGGCGTCCGCGATGAAGGCGTCGCCGCGGATCATGGCGAGGTGCTTCGTGATGCTTTTGAGGATTGTGGATTTGCCGGAGCCGTTGGGGCCGATCAGCGTCAGGATATCCCCGGCGTGCAGCGCGATCCCGATGTCATGGATCAGGGTTTTCCCATTGTAGCCGACGGACAGGTCCGAGGTGCGGAAATAGAAGTCACTCATGCGCTCGCCTCCTTACAGCTTTCCGCTGTGTCGGCGGATCAGCATCCAGATGACCACCGGAGCGCCGAAGATGGCCGTGACCGTGCTGATGCTCAGCTCGGTCGGGGAAAAGGCCGTCCGGGCGATGTAATCACAGAAGAGGCAGAACACCGCGCCGCCCAGGAAGCAGCAGGGGATCACCACGATGGGCTTCGCGGTTTTGAGCAGCAGCTTCACGAGGTGCGGCACCGCGATGCCGACGAAGGAGATCGGTCCGGCGAAGGCGGTCACGCAGCCGGCGATCAGACTGGACATCAGGATCAGCACGACGCGGAAACGCTTGACGTTGACGCCCATGCTCTGGGCATAGCTCTCGCCCATCTGATAGGCGCTGATGGGCTTGCTCAGCAGAAAGACTCCGACGAGGCAGACGCCGACGATGATGGAAAACACCGTCACGTTGCTCCAGGTGGTGCCGGAGAAGCTGCCCTGAGACCAGCCGTGGAGGTTGACGATATCGCTGTCCTTGGCGAAGGTGATCAGAAACTCCGTGATGGCCGAGCAGATATAGCTGATCATGATGCCCGCGACGAGCAGCATGCTCATCTGCCGGATGCTTCGCGCCGCCAGCAGCACGAAGCCCATGGCGATCAGCGCGCCGACAAAGGCGGCGATTACCATCATCCATGAGGAGATGAAGGAGACGTAGCGCAGCGCGACGATCATCACCAGCGCAACGATGAGCTTCGAGCCCGAGGAGATGCCCAGCACAAAGGGGCCGGCGATCGGGTTTCCGAAGAAGGTCTGCATCAGGAAGCCGGAGAGCGCCAGCCCGCCGCCGAGGACCGCAGCGGCGCAGATGCGCGGCAGGCGGAGGTTCCAGACGATGCCGACCTGCGTCGAGTCGCCCGCCTTCAGGAAAAGGATGCGGGCGATGTCCGGCACGGAGATGTGCACCGATCCGGTGTTGATGTTCCATACCGTCAGCGCGGCCAGGGCGATCAGCAGCCCGATGATGACGCCCGCATAGCGCGCCCGGGCGGCGTTCTGAGCGGCGCCGGATGCGGTGGCTTCTTTTGTTTCAACCATAGCTGTCACTCCAGACGGAAAATGTAGCTGAGATCGCTCCCGTCGGTCTGACCGGAAAAGATCCTGTTCATCTCTTCGATGATGGTGCCCATCTTGTCGGTCTGCTGATACATGCTCTCGGTGGTGCACCAGGCGTTGCCCTCCTTGACGGCCTTGAAGTCCGCCAGCACGGGGCTTAAGCCTGTCAGGTCGTCGATGGTGTGGAGCTGGGCGGCGATGGAACAGTTGTAGATGATATAGTCGACGTCCACGGCGGTGTGGTAAAACTGCTCCATGCTCATGTTGACCGTGGAGAGCTTGCCCTCATCGTCCGTCCCGAGGTCGGAGGGGACATATGTCGCGCCCGCAAGAGAGATCATGGAGGGAAGGTAGCCGTTGCTCTTGTAGGTCACGACGTTGCCGGCAGTGTTGACATAGAAGAATGCCACGGTCTTACCGGTGCTCTCCAGATCCTCCAGCGCCCGCACCTTGCTCACCTGCTCGTTGAACAACTCGTCGGCCTTGTCCTCCAGGCCGAGCAGCGCGCCGTAAACCTTGATCCATTCGGTGCGGGCCAGCGGGTGCTCCTCATAGCTGGAGCGCTCTATGACGGTCTTGATGCCCACCTCAATCAGCTTTTCCTTGACCTCCGGATTGTGGAGGAGCATGGTGGACTCGATGGCAAGCTCGCAGCCGCCGGCCAGAAGCATCTCATAGTCCGGGATGTTGTACTTCCCGGCATAGACGAAATCGCCGTTTTCAAGGGCCCGGATCGCGTTTTCCGTGTACCAGGTCTTGCTGCCGACAAAGGAAATGCGATCCAGTGCGTCCATTGCGTCAAACAGCGCCATGACGCTGGTGGCGGCAAGATAGATGTTCTGCAGCGGCTGCTGCACCACGACGACGTCCTTGCCGAGACCCGTGGGGACGGTCCCGCCCTCCGGAACGACGAGCATCTTGTCGGAGTTGTTCATGTCGATGTAGCGGTAGCCGCCCTCGTAGCAGTAAATGGCGAACTGGTCTGCATAAACGAGCGGAACCGTGCGCTCATAGGTGAGTCCGTCGATCTTCGGGGCGTTTTCCTCGCCGGGGCGGGGGGTGGCTGCCGGGGCGGCCCCGACGGTTTCACCGGGCTGCGCCGCGGTGGGCGCCGCAGGGGCTGCGGGCGGCTCCGTTTTGCCGCCGCAGCCCGCAAGGGCCAGCAGAAGCGCCATCGACAAAAGCGCGGCAAGCGTTCGTTTCATGTTCATGGACACCCTCATTTCTTTTTCTTCTGCGTACCGTACAGGACGGCGCCGCCGATGACCACGACAGCCGCCGCGGCGATCAGCGCGATGGTAATGCCGCTGTGTTTCACCGGAGGCTCAGGAATCGGGCCGGCCGTCGGCGCCGGGGCTTCCGACGGCTTCGGCTCCGGTGTGGGCTCGGGCGTGGGTTCCGGTGTGGGCTCGGGCGTCGGCTCTGGTGTGGGCTCGGGCGTGGGTTCCGGTGTGGGCTCGGGCGTGGGTTCCGGTGTGGGCTCGGGCGTGGGGTCCGGTG
>Ga0079305_1001686_pt1 | contig 26167 bp, 17 predicted proteins | sample LMS_cellobiose_e_FD_79183 | JGI IMG/M metagenome (GOLD analysis project Ga0079305, IMG submission 79183) | Rumen-fistulated moose microbial communities from Alaska, USA - LMS_cellobiose_enrichment | ecosystem: Host-associated > Mammals > Digestive system > Stomach > Rumen fluid ... | reverse complement strand
TTCCCTGAATCGTCTGATCCGGAAGAACGACCGGAACCCCGGAAAGATTCTGCTGTTCCATAATATCACGGGCCACACGGGCGCTTACATCCGGCGTAACCGTTGACGGATTGCGAATAATTCCGTTTGCGGTTCGTTTAACCTGGGCCACTTCTTCCGCCTGAACGTCCACAGACAAATTTTTATGGATTATACCAAGTCCTCCTTCCTGCGCCAGAGCGATTGCCATTCGCCTTTCTGTAACAGTATCCATGGGAGAACTTAATACAGGAATATTTAATTTGATATTCGGCGTCAACTGTGTCTGAACATTGACTTCCGAAGGCACTACCATACTATATTGCGGTTCCAGAAGTACGTCGTCAAACGTGATACCATATTCCAAATCCAATTTATCGTTATTCCGCGAATCCATTTTGTCCTCATAAGGGAAAATACCAGAAAGCAAACAAACGGAGAACAGTATCTTTATCGCTTCCCCGTCAATGAGTATAACAGGGCGATATTTTGAGATAAAAATAATTTGAGTAATTATACCCTTTTTTCCATCCTGATGCAATTGGAAAAAACGAAAAGCGGGGAAAAATCCCCATATTTTATACTACTTTTATACTACCGTGGGAAGGAAAATATAATATCCCTGAAAGATTTCAAAAATTTTACCTGATTATTTAATTCAGAAGAAACATTTATCAAAAACATATAATTTTGTTCTCTATTTTATTAAAAACACAGAAAACAAAATCCTCTTGAACAACAGGTGGCCATATCTAACATTTTATTTCCGTAAACTGTATTTTACAGTTTTTGATTTCCTGTTGAATCCGACGTGCGTAATTCTGAAGAAGAGATTCGTTCTGTTCAAGTTCTTTTTCACGAATTTTGAGCTGCGATTCCTGTTCGTCAAGTTTTTGTTGACGGCGCAATAACGATTCCTTTAACTGCTGGATCGTCACCATTTCAATCCGGATCTGAGATTCCAGAGAGGCCTCGCGACTGTTTAAAACAGATTCCCGATGATCAAGCTCCGCTTGTTTTTTATTAAGAAGCAATAACCATTGACTCTCTTCAGAATCACCTTCGCCAAACTCATGGTCAAGGAACAAACCTGATTGAACAAAATCGACGCAAGCAACCTCAGACATACGGAATACCTTAAATAAAACAGGAATCAATCTGTTATTTTAAAATTTGTATGTTTAAACTCCCCTCTTTTTCTGTTATCGGCAATATTATCCGAAAAATTTATATATTTTTTCCATTTTTAAAAATCGACATAAAGGGAGTTTTTTATTATTTGGACTGGACATTATAAAAAAAAGTCGATAAGATTACCGCTGTTCAAACAAATCAAGAAAGAAATGGCGAACAGCCCGATCTTTCCAAAAGTTTCTGTTTTTTTCCTTCTTTTTTTGAAAAAGGGAGGAAAAACAAACATGGAGGTACTTAACGTTAAGTACCCGACAGGTCGGAAAATACGGTGACGGTCATTGGATAATATTTTTACCGCCGTTTTTATACCATTACCGATTCGTGTCCCGATCATAGAGCATTGACAAAATCAGCGGTACCCCTCAAACACAATTCAAACGGAGTTGTGTTTCCTGCGAACCGGTTTTCCAGGCTTTGGAATCTGAACATGAAAATTACCAGGCAGGAATAAAATTATCGGAAAAATACTTACCGGACCCAATCACAGGCTCCATATAAAACATGAATGAAAGGAATCTGACATGGACTTTAATTTTTTTCAATGGATTCGGGAAGGCGTCAAGCAATCGGTTCTTCTCGGAGTGTCCGACGCTGTTCAGCAGATGGGAATGCCTCATGACCAGGAAACAACGCAGGACAAAATTCTTTCGTTTCTTCAGGAAGACAAAGCGACGGCAACAACAGCGCGTCGTCGATTAGGAACTTCAACGACAACGGGGACTCGAAAACTGGGGCGTTCGATTGCGGATATCCATCCTACCAGTTGAGTTTGATTTTCATCTTTATTGCCGTTCATTTCGGAAATCACAATAAAAAAATTTCCCCCCCTCTTTACAAAAAAAAGAATGGGAGTATCCTGAATCGCTATAACAGACAGTGATACCGGGCGTATCATAAAAATCATTACCCAAAGTAACAGATAAATGGTTTTATTGTTTCAACAGAACAAAATAAAACTGCCTGAGATAAAAAAATAACGAACAAAATGAACTATCCGAACTTTACCGTAAATTATTATTACTTTTATTTTAATAGAAGGAGTTGTTGAATTTTACTGTAGCAGCGTTCCAGATGGTTTTGTTCGTAATATAAAAGATAAGCACAGAGCTCCACAGTGAAATTCATTGTGGAGCTTTTTTTATGCTGATTTCATTTTGTATTTTCATACATTCTCTCAGTTATCTCCCCCTGACTTCCTTAAAACCGAAAACTAAAAATCAGTCAGCCGAAACCGGGTAAAATTTATCATCAAAACAGAAAATAAGACAGGAAACAAAAGATGATCATTATTCTCAAACAAAATACTGATAAAAAACAACTGGATCAGTTGATAAACTGGCTCAAACAGAAAAATGTTGACGTTCATTACAGTCAGGGGGTTCATCAAACACTTTTAGGTGTCATTGGGGACACGAGCCAAATCGACATTGATCCCATTCGCGGTCTGGATATTGTTGAAGATATCCGGCGGATTCAGGAGCCTTACAAAAAGGTCAACCGCAAATTCCATCCTGAAGATATTATCATCACGCTTGAGAATGGTACTAAAATCGGAAACAAAAATTTTCAACTTATCGCCGGCCCCTGTTCTGTTGAGTCTGCCGAACAGATTTGTCTGATTGCACGGGAAATAAAAAAGGCCGGGGCGACCATTCTTCGAGGCGGGGCCTTTAAACCGCGAACTTCCCCTTATTCGTTCCAGGGACTTCGGGAACAGGGAATCAAATTTCTCCTGGAAGCGAAACGGGAAACCGGTATGCCTCTTGTAACGGAGCTTATGGACATTTCCCAACTGCCGCTTTTTGAGGAAATCGACATCATTCAAATAGGCGCGCGAAATATGCAAAACTTTGAATTACTCAAGGAACTTGGCAAAATCAATAAGCCGATTCTGTTAAAACGGGGAATGGCCAGCACACTGGAAGAGCTCTTGATGAGCGCGGAGTACATTATGAACGGAGGCAACGAAAATATCATTCTCTGTGAACGTGGAATCCGGACCTTTACGACAACCACACGGAACACATTGGATATTTCCGCGATCCCACTTCTGAAAAGGATGAGCCCGCTTCCTGTCATTGTTGACCCAAGTCATGCAACCGGAATCGCTAATCTGGTCAAACCGATGTCCCTTAGTGCCACCGCCGCCGGAGTTGACGGGTTGATTATTGAAGTTCATAACGATCCGGTTCACGCACTTTGCGACGGAAAACAATCACTGACATTCCCCATGTTTCGTGACGTTGCGGAAGCGGTCAGAAAAATCCTTCCGTTTGCCTATACGGACTAACCAGCGTTTTTTTAAATAAAGATTCAGGTACCGATAACTTTAAAGATAATCGAAGAACAAAAATGGATTTAAACAACATACGAACAGATATATCAAATATCGACGAGCAAATGGTCAATCTGATTGTCAGACGAATGCAGCTTGTCCTTGAAGTTGCCAAATACAAACAGGAAAATCATCTGCCGGTTTTGGACAAAAGCCGGGAACGTGACATCCTGAATCGTGTAACAGGAATTGGCGAAGAGGGTTTTGAGGAATATTTGAAAACATTATTTTCGGTTCTTTTCGACATGAGTCGAAGTTATCAGATCCGGGTACTGACGCCGGAAGGTCCTCTGACGGACAAAATTGAACGTGCCGTCAGGGAAACCCCGCTTATGTTTCCCCCCAAGGCCGTTGTTGCCTGTCAGGGAGTTGAAGGAGCTTATTCCCAAATGGCCTGCGACAAAATGTTTTCTCTGCCCAATATCATTTACTGCCGACATTTTGAGGGCGTTTTCCAGGCCGTCGAAAGCGGACTTTGCCAATATGGGATTCTGCCCATTGAAAACAGTTCCTGGGGTTCGGTTCGCGCTGTGTATGACCTGATGAAGGAATACCGGTTTTACATTGTACGAAGCGCAAAACTTTGCCTGTCCCATACACTTCTGACACGGGAAAGGGTTAAACTAAGCGACATTCATGAAATTGTTTCTCATGAACAGGCGCTGGCGCAGTGCAGCGAATTCCTGAAACAAAATCCGCAAATTAAGATTTCCGTGTGTGAGAATACGGCTGTCGCGGCCAAAATGATTGCGGAATCTCCACGTAACGATATTGCCGCCATTTCTTCCAAAAACTGTGCCGAACTGTACGGACTGAAAATTCTTTCCGATTCCATTCAGAACAACGCCAACAATTACACGCGATTCATCTGTATTTCCAAAAATCTGGAGATTTACCCCGGTTCCAACAAAATCAGTCTTATGCTTTCGTTACCGCATCGACCCGGCGCGTTGTACTCGACCATTGCCCGTTTCGCAGCGTTAGGGTTGAATTTGACCAAACTGGAAAGCCGCCCGATTCCCGGTCGCGATTTTGAATTCATGTTCTACTTCGACATGGATGCCTCGGTCTATTCCAAAGAGCTGTTGAAATTATTAAGTAAATTTGAACAGGGAACAGATCCTTTTGTTTTTCTTGGGTGTTATACAGAAATATAATACCGAAATACAATAAAACAAAGTGATTTCATCACAAATTTTATTGACTCAGTTCCTCCGGAAGAGGACAAAAATAAAAACTTAACCTGTCAGAAATTCTGAAAATATTTAGCATGATAACCAGCCCTGAAACGGAACGAAACTGACAGTTATCGAACAAGGAATCCGGAGATAGTGAAACACGATCCATGAAAACGCAATTTTCTCATATAATAATTATTGGAGTCGGTTTATTAGGGGGGTCGGTCGGATTAGCGGTCAAAAGAACCGAGACCTCTCCCGAGGTTATTGGCATTGATTGTTCCCTGACGGCTCTGACCCTTGCGAAAAAGCGGAATATTCTGGATGAATTCAGCACTGATCTCGCGGCCACAATTCAACAGGTATCCCGAAACGCGGACTCTGTTCTGGTACTTATCGCCATTCCGGTCGGACGTATCGCCCAAAAGGTTCTGCTCATCTGCGAACTGATACGGCAATACAGTTCCCCGAAGACATTCTGGCTTATTACGGATGTTGGCAGTACGAAAGAAGAAATTCTACAGGAGGTAAAAACCTGTTCCTTTCCTGTCAATACGGTTTTTATAGGCTCCCATCCAATCGCCGGGAGTGATAAATCAGGCCCTGAGTCCGCAATGGCCACTTTGTTCGACGATAAAATAACATTATTAACTCCTGGGGAAACGCCGACAACATCCGGGGCGTTTAAAAAACTGGAGCAGTTCTGGAAAGCACTGGGAAGTCAGACGTTTGTGGTCGATGCCCGATTACATGATCAGATTTTGGCCAGAACAAGTCATTTGCCTCATCTGATTTCCGTGTTGCTGTCCGGTTTAATTGAGTCGGAGGACCTGCCGTTTATCGGAACCGGTTATCGGGATATGACCCGTCTGGCTCACAGTAACCCGGACGTATGGACCGATATATTGAGTATCAACCGCCATTCGCTTCTGGACGCTTTACTGCTGTTTGAGCAGTCGATTCACGAATGGAAACAAATACTTCAGGCCAATGATCGTGAACGGATTCATCAATTACTGGCTCAATCACGTTCGCGTCAGAATTCAATCCAGTAAGGTATTTTGGAATCCGGCACCCTGGAAAACCGGAGCTCATCGAGAGTTTTTGAAAATTATTTGACTTTCCTCCGGCCGGTCTTTATAATAAACGGGTAAACTCAAACAGATTGAATACCTATACGATCTTGCCGGGTTTACTCATTGCTTACATTGAAACCGGGACTCCAGGGAACGTTCCGGCATCATGTCAACCGAGTTACGGGGGATCCTTTCAATGAAATCGAAAACCAGGATGAATCGTCGTCATTTCTTCGCCGTTTCCGCCGCTCTTGCCGGCAGCGCTGTTTCTCTTTCCGCCGCGGAGCCTGAACGCAAGGATTTTCAGAAAATTAAAATTGCCCAAATCGGAGTCCGGCACGAACATGCCGAAGGCAAAATGAACACGCTTAAAATGCTGCCGGACTATTATGAAATCGTGGGAATTGCCGCTGAGTCTCCGGAAACTGAAAAACAATATCGGGATCGGGCGTGCTATAAAGACCTGAACTGGATGTCTCAGGATGAACTGCTCGCGATTCCCGGCCTGGAGGCGGTCGCCGTTGAAACGGAAATGACCGAACTGCTTCCAACGGCAAAACGTTGCGCCGAGCACAACCTTCATTTACATGTCGACAAACCGCTTGGACAAAATCTTGACGAATGCCGGGAATTTTTCGATGTCTGTAAAGAACATCATGTTATTATGCAACCCGGTTACATGTTCCGTACCAATCAGGCGATCCGACTTGCCATCCATGCGGTTCAGGCCGGCTGGCTTGGAGAAATTCATGATCTGCGGGCCAATATGAACCGGAACGACGTTTCACCTGAATTCCGGAAATGGCTCGCGACCTATCGCGGTGGCGGTTTATATGACTTCGGTTCCCACCTAGTTGATTTTGTCATCGAAATGCTTGGCGCACCGGAGGAAATTCATGTTTTTGAACGACCGGACGAAAAGGACCATTTGAACGACAATACACTTTCCGTCTTTCTTTATCCCAAAACAATCGCACAAATCCGCGTCACAGAGCGGGCTGTCGACGGATTCTCCAACCGTCATCTTTCGATCACCGGAACCAAAGGGTCGTTTGAGCTTTATCCGCTTGAAAACTGGGAACGGAATCCGGAAACCAAAAAAATGAATCCGCTGAACGTCCGTTTAACCCTTTCGGAAGGAAACGCGGAATACGATAAAGGGACACATCATCTGAAGCTTGAACCATTCAATGACCGATATATTGGACAGTTGATCGATCTGGCAAAATTTATTCGCGGAGAAAAAGAGAATCCTTATACTTTTGAACATGAATTACTGGTTCAAAAAGCCATTCTTGCCGCCTCCGGCTATATTCCCTGGACCTCGGAAAATAATTCATGAGAATAACATGGCCTCCGTACTCCCTACCATTCACATTGATCCTCAACGTTGCGTTCGCTGCGCTTCCTGTGTCAAAGACTGTCTGGCTAAAATACTGACATTACCTTCTGAGGGTCTCCCGGAATTCATTTCCGGTGGGGCGGCTCGCTGTTTTCGATGTCAGCACTGTCTGGCGATCTGTCCAACAGGGGCGCTCTCCTGGTCCGATAAAACGCCGGACAATTCGCAACCGCCCGGAATCATTCCGAAACCGGAACATATGCTGAATCTGATTCGTCAGCGGCGAAGTATCCGTTCCTTTCGTCCTGAAAATGTTCCCATGGCAGTATTCAATCAACTTCTCGACGCCATGAAATTTGTTCCGACCGGCTGCAACGATCACCGGCTTTTCTTTTCCTGTTCGGAAACGCGGGATTCAACGGATATCATGCGCAAAAGGGCAGCGGAATCTGTTTTGAACATGATCCGTTCCGGAACACTCCCGCAGCGCATCGCCCATTTTGCAGCAATGAAACCGGCACTTGAGGCGGGCGTGGATACTTTTTTCCGCGGAGCTCCGCATTTTGTTGCGGTTTCCGTTCCGCCCGACGCTAAGGACGCTCATATCGACCCCTATATAGCCGCGACACAATTTGAGCTGTTTGCCAATTGTTTTGGCCTTGGAACATGCTGGGGAGGAATGGCCACCGATTTGTTGTTGGCGGTCCCGAACCTGTATAAACACTTAAACCTGCCCAAAGGATACGATTTAAAAATTGTTCTGTTATTCGGTTATCCCGCCGTCAAGTACGCCCGAACGCCACAGCCGGTTCCATGCGGTCACACGTCAGTCGTCTTTTAAAAATAAAAAGGTCCGTATTTTTTAAAAGATCATTTGTACTTCTGAAAATCCAGCCGGCCTTCTGTAAAAAGCGAAACCTCCCGTATCCGATGAAAAGAGAAATTTCCATTTATTTTCGTCGGACACGGAATCTTCTCATTTGTCAGGAAATAAGACCGTTTCGCCGGGCAATGATATAGGTACAGACATTATCGCCTGTCACGTTACACGCGGTTTCAAACATATCCAGAAGCGGATTGATTCCCAAGGCAAGGGCGACGACCGTTCCAACCTGATCCGGAGTCAACCCCATATTTTCAAGAACCATAAAAAGTAAAAAGACACTTCCGCCAGGAATACCACCGGCGCCGACAGAAGCAAAAACAACCGACACCACCAACAGAATCAGTTGTGAAAAAGTAAAATCTATTCCAAACATATTACCCGCCAGAATTACAAAGACAGGAAGATGGATACAAACACCATCCATATTGATTGTACAGCCCAGCGGCAGGGAAAAACAGTAAAGGGACTGGGAAATGCCGATTTTTTCCGCTGTTTTCAGAGAAACAGGAAGTGCGGCGGCGCTTGATCGCGTGGCGAAAGCAGTCAAAACCGGTTGACGCACTTGCCAGAGAAAACGATAGGGATTTTCCCGGCAACCCAGAAAAACGGCAAGCGGATAAATGGCAAACAGCATAAAAAACACGCCGGCACAAACCACAACAACAATCTGCAAATAAGGCCCAAAGAGCAAGATACCATCCCGGGTAAAATTGGAAAAGGTCAACGCAAAAACGCCAATCGGAAAATATTCCATTGCCCAGTCAATCATTTTAAATGAAATGACCGCAGCGCCGCGGCACAGGTGAAGCATTGTCTGAACCGCCTGAAACTCCTGTTGATGAGACTCTGTCGAATCAAGAATACATCGTGCCGCCAATCCAAACAAAATCGCGTAAACAATAACCGGTAGAAAACTGCCACTGGCCAAAGCGGCAAAAGGGTTTTGAAACAAACCGTTAACAAACGCGATAACGGATTCTCCGGTCGAAGGACGCTCCAGACTAACCGTCTGGTCGGCATATTGTACCGCCATCCCGCCTCCTTCCGCAAGGCTGGGATTTATTAAAATCGCTATCAATACACCAAAAACAGTTGCAATAGCAGAGGTCAGAAAATACCAGCCAATAACAGCCCCCCCGATTTTACCGGATTTCTTTAATGGCATTTGCGACGAACCAAAAATTAGAGAAAAGAAAATGACCGGAAAAACCACCATTTTTAAAATTGCAATAAGTACCGTTCCAAACGGTGATGAGTATGTGATAATATTTTCTTTTGTCGCAGGTGATAAATTGGAACACAGAAGCCCCAGACCAATCCCAAGGACAAACGCCAGTAAAATTCTCCATACGAGTGGAATACGAAAAATCATTTTACAAAATAACTTCCACACAATAATTCCTTTCAATACAGCATATATAAAATGAAAGAATATCTTTCCTGTAAATTATAACAGACGCCTTTGGAAAAAACAGTGTTTTCACACTTGTTGGAAATTTAAAATTCCCCGACCGTCCCGGAAAAATATCAAAAGACCGAAAACTGATTTTCTGTTTTTAAGGAAGACAATAAAGTCGGTAAAATCACGCTCTGTTTTCGAATCCGTCAAAAGGTTCAAGCATCTTAACAGACACGCAGCGGCAGTCCAAAACGGAGATAACAAAAAAAAGGGACGGAAAACCGTCCCCCGATTCATTAGATGAAATGTATGATTTTAGAAATGTTCAGTTTGATTGTGCATAGGCAACCACATTGTCACCGCCACCTGCCGATTCAGGATTCATCGCCTGTGAATTATTCATCCAGTCGCCCCCAAGTGCCCGATACAGACTGATAACGCTATCCATCAGGCTCGCCTGGCATTGAACATACTGTAATTCATAAGCCAGTTTTCCGGTCTGGGAATCCAGTAAACGCTGGAAATCAATTTTACCACTGCGGTACTGTTCCTCAGAAAGCGTATAAGCCAGGGAATAGGCGTCTTTCGCTTCTCTCAATGTTTCCAGTCTGGAACGTTCATTGACATAGGAAACCAGAGCGTTATCCACTTCTTCCGCAGCATTGAGAACGGTCTCTTCATAAGTGGCGATCAATTCCTGTTGTGTAAACTGTTTGGCAATAACGTTAAACCGATATCGGCCAAAATTCAGGATATTCCAGCGGAAGGAAGGCCCAACCGACGCAACGATACTGTCACTGTTAAACATATCACCAAAAGAACTCGCGTCCAGCCCGAAAGAACCGTTCAAAGAGAACATCGGGTACAGATCGCCCATTGCCCCGCCAATACGGGCGGTCTGAGCAATAACCCTTTCTTCCGCGGCCCGGACATCAGGTCGACGACGCAACAGATCCGCAGGAATACCGACAAGAATACTTTCCGGCGCTTTCGGAATCGGTTGTACTGCCGCCATCAGATCATCCACATAACCGGGTGCCTGACCGACCAGAATACTCAACCGGTTCAAACTCGCTTTATAGGCAACCTGCAATTCAAGCAGCGTCGCTTCCGTCCCACGACAGGAACCCAGCGCCTGACTCTCATCCAACTTGCTCGATTTCCCAATCAGACTCTTATTCTGCGTAATCTCATAGGTACTCTTTTGTATCTCAATGTTTTCCTTCGCTATATCAATCTGAGCCTGGTAGCTTCTCGCATCAACATAGCTCTGAGCAATGTCGGCCATTAAAATGACATAAAGGTCACGATATGTTTCCCGCTGCACCTGCATTTCCGCTTCGGATGCCTCAACCAGACGGGCCAGACGGCCAAAGACGTCAAGTTCCCACGTCATTGACGTTCCAATATTCCAGTCGTTGGAAACATTGTAATAGGACTGATTCATATGTGTATAAGCGCCGTTCGCACTAAACTGCGGGAAAATCTCACCCCGGGTCACTCCAACAATCGCCCGCGCTGTCTGGATCCTGAAGTAAGCCTCCCGAAGTGAATGGTTGTTCGCAATCGCTTCCTGAGTTAATTGTGTGAGAACAGGCTCGTTGATCTGAGTCCACCATGAAGAAACATCGGCTCCCACCTGCTGGCTGACCCCATCCGCTGTACCTGCGGCCTCGTAGGAATCCGGAAGCTCAATTTCTGTACGTACATAATCCGGGCCAACTTTACACCCTCCCCAAGCAGCCAACGACACTGCCGATAACAAAATTGCCGTTAATCGAAACCTCTGTTTCATTTTTATTCACCTTTTACCGCTTTTTCTGAAATTAAAGCCTGTAGCATTTTCAGTTATCGAGATGATTATACCGTTTCTTTAGAAAAAACGTTATTTTTCTATCATCTTGGTTATACGGTTTCTATATAATAAATAAGTTATAAGGAATAAATAAAATACAATGAGTTTTCATAGAAAAATGGGGAGGTATATGCGGTCATTTTTTTTCTCCTGTCTGAGAAAACGGTTTTTTTTTGCGGAAGTATTGAGGAACCAATCGACAATTTACGGAAATGGCCTCGATTTTGCCAATAGAACAGATGATCCGGCCTTCGCCACCGATAATCAATTCCGGTTGCAACCAGATAAGCCCGGCGCACCAGAGAAACGCAATTATCATTTTTCCCTTTTTCATCGAGATAAGGCAAAACAGATGAAAAATACCGATAATCACTCATTCCAACCCGACGTTCCGCATTTTGGGCCGCTAAAAATGCCTGATTTTTATCAACAGCCCGCAAAACACACCATTCCGGATAACGGGATTGAAAAACGTCCGGGAAAGTTTCGATGACTCCGTCAGACATACGCTGAGCTTCCAGAATCATTCCGCTTGTCCCGACAATCGCGACATGATTCCAGTAACCCGGAGTGACATTTTCCCTCGCTGTCTGATTACGGGTCAGAATCAGGTCGCCGGGCATTAAATCCGGCCATTCCCCACTGTATACCGGTATACAGATTCCAACAACAAGCACGGTAAATAAAAACAGATAACGATTCATTATTGTTTCCCCCTTGAAAATGAAACCGTACAGGATCACTGTCCTTGTTTTAAATTCACGCAATTCGTCCCCTAAAGGGAGGTCATTCATCGGACACCCGAAATTTCATACCCATTTTCCCGGGCTCCCGGCCGTCAGTTATGAAAGAATCCGGGTCGTTCATTATTAAAAGTTCAGCATAGAGGAAATGTCAGGACAAACAAGATTATTTTCTGACACAGGAAATTCCTGAAATTTTTATAAAAGGACCGATACCGGTCGGAAAGCCGGAATGATTAAATCATTCAATGAAAATTCCCCGGGTATATGACATTTATTACAAAAACAAATATTTCCATTTCCTGTTATGACGGGGATTTCACAAAATCCTCCCCCCAGAATCCGGTTTCAGAGTACGATTGCCGGAACAGCGAGAATCAAAACAGATAAAATAAAGAAAACACGAAGTTTTATTGACACAAAAGCTGAACGTTTTTCATACTTTTTTATGCCGTTTACAGATAATCAAACGGAGAGGATTTTCCTCCAGATTTCGGGAAAGAGAGACCCCGATTTGCCCGTTCAGTAAATTCTTTAATAATTCACCGGCCAATTCGGCCCGCCAGCCATCCAGTAAACGACACGTAACCCCATCCGGCAGCGTTCCTTCGGTCCAGGCGATAAAATTGCGGACATCCTGGGATGAAGCCAATAATTTTATAGGGATATTCTTCTTGTTGGCAAACTGTCCCAAAATCATCATAAAAAACTGGACTGCCGCGGTATACTGAGGATAAGCCCGCGTGATCGAGTAAGGGGGTAAATCGTTGTCACTCAGAGACAAAGCGTAACGAATCCTGTTTCCCAGCTCCACAAGAAACGAACCGGAAAAATGATGACCGTTCATTCCCCGAATCGCCACAATTCGATGTGGGTCGGCGCTCTTGCGTTTTGCCAGTTCCAACAGCAAATCATCACGGATAATACGATTAAACGGTTGATTTTTTTCTATCGCTCTGGCCTCCCGCCAGTTCCAGAGTTCACGGACAATCGCCAGCTCCCGACGTGAAAACCGGTTTATTCCCGCCATATTTCGCCATCGTTCATCCGGGGAAACGGAAACAATACTGTTTAACATCTGGCGTGTTTCTTCCTCGAACCAAGAAAACCGTCCCATGCGTTCCAGTTGACGGGTCATCAGAATCGCGATAGTCCTCAAGTGACAAACATCCTGAATGGCATATTCGAGTTGATGCGGGGAAAGCGGCCGATTTTGCCAGTCACTTCGCGTTTCGCTTTTCGCCAACTGAATATGAAGAACTTTTTCCGTCAACATTTTGAAATTAAGCGGATACCCTAATCCAATAAAACCTGCCGCGAGCTGGACATCAAAAACGTTTTTGGGAATCCGACCGGTAAAACGAAAACAGAACTCCAATTCACATCGTCCCGAATGAACGATGATCAGCGTTTTTTTATCACAAATCCGCTGCCAAAAAGATTCCGTGTCTTTAATCTGAACAGCGTCAATAAGAGCGAAACCGAACCGGGTTGCAACCTGAATCAGGCAAAGTTCCGGCCGATATTTGCCATCGGACACAAACTCTGTATCAAGAGCAATCCAGGAGACATTCTGAATTGATTTAAGATACGAGGCCAACTCCGCCTGTGTTGTCAGGTATTGATAAGACATCTTCTTTCAAAAACAAAAATTTCCCGATTGACGACTTACTAAACTGATAATATGTCGATTGAAAGATGTAAATTTACATCTTTTCACAACAAACGCCGTGAGAAACAATCATACAACCCAGCGTCATTAAATATCAAGATGTATGGATCGGAAATAACGCCTGAAAACAGACGTTATCCCGAATAACCTTAAATGACAAGGACCTCAATCTGCTTTTTACCCGTCTATTACGCAAGGAATATGAGCGTCATAATCAATAAAACAGGGAATAACAGACAGATACTGTATCCCATGTATCCGAAGAAGCTGGGCATCTTAACGCCCGACTCTTCCGCGATTGATTTCACCATAAAGTTTGGTCCGTTCCCGATATAGGTCATAGATCCCATGAAAACGGCACCGATAGAAATCGCGACCAGAAATTTAAGTGGAATACGAATTCCACAGGTTTTTTCTGCGGCTGTCATTTCCGCTTCCATTTTTTCCGCTTCCTCCGGATTATTCTGTTTTAATGTCTGAAGCTCATCCTCTGCGGCGGATTTTGCTGTCTGGAAAAACACAACATAAGTCGGCGCGTTATCCAAAACAGAAGAAAGTGACCCAGTCATCCAGAAAAACTGTTGCGCTTCGGAAAGGCCAATTTTGGAAGCGCATTTATTGACGGCTTCGGACAAATCCCCCCCCTTCGCTTTCAGAATCTGAAGCGGAGCCTGCATGCAGAGAAAAATACCAAAGAACAACGCGGCAACTTCAATAATTGCAGCATAATTGAATTTGTTCTCGATTCGAATCGCCTGAGAACCGGCAACCAGAGAAATCAGAACCATCAGAAGCTGGACGATTTCACGCAGAAACATCCAGGGATACCATTCGCCAATCGCTTTCGTCGGAGCGAGGAACATAACGGAAAGAACAACGCCAATCAGGCAAAACAGATTCGGCCAAAGGCCAAGAATCTTCAGTCCCTGCTGATTGGCTGCGTCCTCAACTTTTTCCTCAACCGGTTCCCGACGATAATACCAGCAGGAGTCCCAGAGGTAATACAGCAGAATCATAATACCGTTGACAAACAGCCATTCTTTCCACAGGTTGAATGTCCAGAGAAAATTAACCCCCCGCAAGTATCCCAGGAAAAGCGGTGGATCGCCAATCGGAAGCAGACAACCGCCGCAGTTGCATACGCAGAAAATAAAGAATATGACGGTATGAATCTTGTATTTTCGCTCTTTATTGGTTTCAAGTAAAGGACGAATCAGAAGCATGGCCGCTCCGGTCGTTCCGACAAAACTTGCCAGAACAGCGCCAATCATAAGGAATATGGAGTTGGTCAACGGTTTCGCCTTTAGATTACCGGTAATCCGAATCCCCCCGGAAATGGTAAACAGCGCGAACAGAAGAACGATGAACGGAATGAAGTCGTTAATAATCGCGTTGATGAAAACTGCGGAGCCCATGGCAAACGGACCGTCTGACGGTAAAACATGGGTTTCTCCGGGCCATTCGCAGGCAACCGGGATTTTACACATAAATGCGTAATAAAGAATCATCAGAACGCCAAGTCCGCCAGCAACCCAAAATCGATGTAAATTACTTTCCCACCAGTGTTCAACCGCCGGAATCAACGGTAGAATGGCTATACAGAGGAGTAAAACACAAAATGGAATAATGGTCCAAAGCGGCGGTACCTCTTCCGTGGCTTCTTCCATACCTTCCCCGTTTTCCGCAACCGTTGTATTTTCAGCGTTTGTGTCAGAAACGTCCGAAACCGTTCCTTTCTCAACCGCTTCACTGGCAGAATGTCCCCCAATGCTTTCCTGCGTCCATTTCTGCGGAATTCCCCGGACTACGAGTCCCGCATAAATCAAAATAATGATCAACAGGGCAATAATGGCAGGAGCCGACGATGATGATTTGGCTGCCACCGCAACAAGTTCTTCTTTAATTTCGTTATGTTCGGGCATCAATCGTTACCTTTTTGAATAAAGAGGTTTTTCAAATCCGTTTTATCAAAATGATCATCCCATTTATTTCAGGAATATTTCAATAAAACCAATTCAACGGACAGTTCGTCTCCGACGTCCGTTATCGCCCTGCCCCATTATTCCGGAATGTGTACTCTTCACCGAATCATTGAGCGCGGCCTTAAAACGAACGGCACGCCAGAAAACTAATTAAAATCAATATAAAACCAATTTTTATACTCTATTATCACAATCTGATAAAATTCCCGTTCCAGTCCTGTTTTTGCGATTACGTTATCCCTTCCTGAGGGGGTGTCACGCTTCACTGCATTCCCCCCCTGAAAACAAACCCTACCGGAAATAAAAGAATCAACCAAATTTTATCCATTAGAACATTTTACCATGTTTTTTCAAGGGGTGACTTTTGCAGAAAAACGGGAGAAAACCAGAAAACAACTTTTATCTTTCATGTCGGCGTCAAACAGACTTCATCACACAAACGAAAACGCTACAGGCCGATTAAAAATTCACCCGAAGAACAGGAACGGTTCAAAAAAGATACCGGTAACGACCTGAATTTTATACCAGGCCAGAACATCAGCAAAAATCAGAATACCGACAAAAAAATGAATCTCAACAAAAAACCGACGTTCTTTATAAAACGTCGGGAAATCTGATTTGTTTTCAGGTTATGAACTTCGGAAATAGAAAATAACCCTTTACCAACGTCATAACTTGTGTTTCCTGTCCCGTTGAAATCGTCGACGATTCAATTTCGGGAAACACCCCGTCTCCGACTGCCGGACAGCACGTCACAACACGGACAAAAAACATCGTCAATTCTCATTTATCCGTCCCTCCCCGATACCCGACCATAAAACAATCGGGTAAGGAGAGAGAAAAAAGGACAATGAAAATCACTCCGGTTTTGTTGTATCAATCGGTTGTTCCGGAACTTCAATCTGTTCCTGAGCCGCATTCAAGGCCGCTTCTTTTGCCAGCCGTCGCGACTTGTAGTGAATCAAATTAGACCACCATTCACGGGTTCGTTGACAAATGGAGTACAGGGCCGGTACAAAAAAGATACCGACCAGTGTTGCCAAAACCATTCCGGAAAACGTCGTCATTCCAATAGCACGGCGGCTCCCGGCCCCGGCACCGGTCGCGATAACCAGAGGAAACACACCGAAAACAAAAGAAATCGCCGTCATCAACACCGCGCGGAATCGGGCACTGGCGCCATGGATCGCGGCCTCGGTAATCGGAACACGGTTGACCTCCCGTTCCACCCGGGAAAACTCCACCATCAAAATGGCGTTCTTACTCGCAAGACCGATAAGCATGATCAACCCCAGCTGGGCATAAATACTCAACGATCCGGGGATTCCCGTCAAATGGCTTCCGATTTTGACAAGCCAGCTTTCCTTGTCCGGGATGTATTGAGATATTGTTCCTATCATTCCAAGCGACAAACCGAGTAATGCCCCTAATGTGGCCACCGCAACCGAAAGTAATACCGGAATTGGAATGGTCCAGCTTTCATACTGCGCCACCAGAAACAGGTATCCGAATATAATCGCCAGGGTAATTAAATACCCGATTTTACTCTGGTTCTTCTTTTCCTGATAGCTCATTCCCGTCCATTCAACACGATACTGAGAAGGCATATCCATCTCCTCCACCTTCTTCATATAATCTCCGGAGGAACCGGTCGCGACAACCGTAACACTAGCCGCCATGAGCTGATTGAACCGTTGAATAATCTGCGGTCCAACCGTATACTTGACGCTTCCTATCGCGCTGAACGGCACCATATCCCCTGAATTGTTTGGAATATTGATATTGTAAATATCGTCGATCGTCCCCCGTTCATCGGCATTCGACTGCACCTTGACTTTGAAAACGTATCCCATCAGGTTGAAGTCATTGACATAATAGGAGGCCAGCTTACTTTGCAGGGTGGTAAAAATCACGTTGATCGGAATCCCCATCATTTCCGCTTTCTCACGATCTATCACCAGTTCAAGCTGAGGCGTTTCCGCATTATACGAACTGGTCGCGAATTGCGTTTCCGGGAACTTTTTCCGATCCATCAGTGTTGCTGTAACAGTCCGGACCTGAGACGACAATTCCTGCGGCGTACATTCCCCGTTCACACAAAGGTTAAACGACATTCCCATTCCCAACCCCATAATCGCGGGCGGAGCCATACACATAATCTTGGCTTCAGGAATATCATTCAAACGTGCCTGAAGCGCCGCCATAATCGCGGACAACTGAAGCTCCGGTGTCTTTCGTTTACTCCAATTATCCAGCTTGATGATTGCCATTCCTGTATTTTCGCCATTTCCGCCAAGGATACTGAAACCGCTGACGAGCATCACATCAGAAACGCCGGGAACATCCAGGGCAATATCGTTGATCCGCATCACCACGCTGTCCGTTCGATCAAGAGTTGCCCCGGGGGGAAGTTCGATGTTACACATGATCGCCCCTTTATCTTCATCCGGAAGAAATGAGGTCGGCATTATTGTATAAAGAGCGTAATTCGCGTATAAAACCCCTCCAAACAGAATCGCGGTAAGAATTCCCCGGCGAACCAGTATGCCAACGCCAAACAGGTAAACTTTTCGGGACATTTTCAGCGCGAAGTTAAAAGGAAGGAAAAAGTCGAATCTCTTCTTTTTGTACGGTTTGAGAATCAGAGTACACAGGGCGGGACTTAACGTCAGCGCATTGACCGTCGACAGACACAGGGCGATACACATGGTCACTCCGAACTGCATGTAAATCTGTCCAACCATTCCACCATAAAAACAAATCGGAACATAAATGGCCAACGTCACCAGCGTTGTCGCAATAATAGCCCCGGTAATCTGACGCATACCAACTTCCGTCGCCTGTTTCGGAGTCAACCCTTTTTCAATATTGGTCATGACGTTCTCCACAACAACAATAGCATCGTCGACCAGAGAACCGATAACCAGAATCAACCCGAACATGGTCAACAGATTGATACTGTATCCCAGCGCGTACATAAGAGGAAACGTTCCGACCAAAGCCACCGGAATGGCAACTGTCGGAATCAGGGTCGCCCGCCAGTCCTGAAGGAACAGATAAGTAATACCGACTACCAGAAGCACGGCCACAATCAGCGTCGTCGTAATTTCTTTCAAGGTAATCAGAATAAACTCGGTCGGGTCATACGCCACCTTATAAGTAATTCCCTCCGGAAAGCGTTTTTCCAACTCTTTGATTCGTTCCCGAACCGCGTTGATCGTATCCAGAGCGTTCGCGTCGTTCGTCCGATAAATACCAAGCCCGACACATTCCTTACCATTGGACATGGAATGCGCGGAATACGTTTCCGAGCCGAGCTTCACCGTTGCAATATCCCTCAACCGGATAATGCCGCCCTCATTATCGTTACGGACAACAATATCCCCAAATTCCTCTTCCGATGTCAGACGACCATGGACGTTGATTTTATACTGAAGGTTATCGTTACTCCGTTCCACCCCGACCGAACCGGCCGCAGCCTGAATGTTTTGAGTCTGAATTGCCACGGCAACCTCTTGCGTTGTTACCCCCATAGCCGACATCCGGAGCGGATCAAGCCAAATACGCATACTGTACTGGGATCCGCCCAGAATATCCGCGGAATTGACCCCCGGAACACGGGCAATGTCGTCTTTAACATAGACACGAAGGTAATTGCAAAGGTCCTGAACCTCCATTTTGGTCGGATCACAGAAAAACGCAACCATACAGAGAATGTCACTGGACCGTTTCTGAACCTGAACCCCCTGGTTTTTGACTTCCTGAGGCAGATAAACTTCCGCCCGTTTAACCGCGTTTTGAACATTGACCTGGGCAATATCGGCATCGGTTCCATACTCAAACGTGATAGTACAGCTATAAGAACCGCTGTTGTCGCTGTCCGACTGAAAATAGAGGAGATGTTCCAAACCGTTAAATTCCGCTTCCAAAGGAGCTGCAATGGTTTCGGTAATAACCTGGGCGCTTGCTCCAATATATACCGTTGAAACCCGAACCGTTGGCGGGGCAATTTCAGGATATTCGGCAACCGGAAGCTTGGGAATACAGATTACCCCGGCCAGCAGGATAACCAGACTGATGACGATTGCCAGTTTAGGACGATTAATGAACAGCTGGGAGATCATTCTGTTCCGGACTCCTTTCTATTGACAGGCTTTACCGTGGCGCCCGGCTGAACCTTATGAGTACCGTCAACCACTACGGTTTCGCCAACCTTCAAACCTGATTCAATAGCCTGAAAATCGCCGTTTATCGTACTCAGTACAACATCCCGCCGCTCAATTTTGTTATTACTGCGATCCATGACGTAAACAAAATGAGCATTACCGTCAAACATAATGGCTGATACCCGGACAGCCGTTTTCATTTCAGGCATCTTCTTGTCCAGATAAACAGTCGCGATACCGCCCGGGTTCAATTTCTCATCAGGATTGTCAAATTTGGCCCAGATTTTAATTGAGTCCGTTTTCTGATTCACCTTGTTGTCAATGAATACGATCTCCCCGTCTTTGTCATAATAATCACCGTTGGCCAGGCGGACAGTCAGAGAAGCGGTCGCTTTTAATTGAGCAACATTACCATACAGCGTCTCAAAATCGTGTTCACTCATCGAAAACGAAATATAAATGGGGTCGTATTGCACTATTGTAATCAGAGCGCCGCTGTTTGGCGTAATATAGTTACCCGGCGTGTAAGTCAGACGTCCCGCGCGTCCTTTAATCATCGAGTAAATTTTTGTATGACTGAGGTCATCTTCAGCGAGAACGAGTTTCGCCTGGGCCGAATCCAATGCCGCCCGATAACCATCCAGAATACTCAATGAGTTTTCCGCGTCATCCTGAGAGCCCGCTTTTTTTTCATACAACGTTTTATTACGATTGTAATTACTTTCCGCGTACCGGATTCTGGATTCAATTTCCTTAACCTGGGCTTTCGCTTCGTCAACAGCAGCCTTGTAACGGACATCTTCGATCTCAAAAAGCAACTGCCCCTTCTCAATCATATCCCCCTCATTGAATTTCACGCTTTCGAGGTTTCCGGAGATTCGCGGAACAGAAGTTACCTTTTCAATGGCCTCAAAATACCCGATATATTTCTTGCGGATGACAGGCTGGATTTCCGTTGTCTCCTCAACGGCAACAGTTTGTATCGCGCTGTCCGCTCCTGGCTGACCAAACGCAACCGAACCAACAAGGCAGAACACTACCAGGAACAAATTAACAATATGTTTTAACACAAAACACCTCTTTTACGTTCGTTTGTCTGGAAACTCATTCTTTATTTCCATGTGTGGCAGGAAATATTTATCTGTAAATATTCCAAATATTCCGAAAATATCCAGGTTGAATAACAAACAGGATTGCTTCGGTTTTTGCTGTTCTGTCCTTGACAGATACAAAACCGCAGGAAACAAAACCGGAATCTGTATCAGAGATTTTAATTTTTTGATACAAAGGAAAATCAAATACTCAAAATATTGTTATTTGTCATTTCTTCTATAAACTGAGATAAATTCCAGCCTGATCACAACACATCGTCGAATGATGACTCCGGCCAAAACAGAAGCTTTTTCTCCCCGACAAATTTTTTATCTCTTATTATCAACTAATGGAATAATGGCCTTACCTATCTTATCCATACTATTCAATAAATTCAACCCCCCACCCTGCACATTCCACCGAAATACATCTCTTTCCGCCAAACTTTTACCCTTTCCCAAAACGACTCCGAAAATCTTTCGTTATGCGTCGCCACACACCAAACAACGAAATCGTCCTCTATGTTTTTCAGGGTATATAAATGTTTCAGTAAAGAAAATCTTGTTTTTTATACAGAAAACAAATTCGCTCTTGGATTTTCAGAAATATCCAACAATTTTCAAACCCCTCCAAACAAAAAACAGGGGATCGAAACAAAAAACGAAGGGTGTTTACATTTCAATCCCCTGAGTATCGTCCTGCAATTTCCGCTACAGACCCCATTACAGAACGAAACTTGTCACTTATGTATGTAAAATTTTATTTGAAATGACATAAAAACGCATATTTTTTTATTTTGTCAAAAAATACGGTTAAAATTCCCATTCCTCCCTTTACTGATTGACGCTGCGGTTCTCTTTCTGATATAATAAAAACTTCATCTTTTAATCGTTTTCAGGTTTCCAGGGTTCTTCATCAAGGAACCGTCGTATTGTAAGGATATTTTATGTTGAAAAAAATTTTTTCCATTCTGTTTTTATTGTCATTGATCCCAGCGGTTTCTTCGGCGCAGGATGCCGAAATCACAAGGGACTGGTTTATATCTTCCTTTATTACCTCAACTGATACCGGCCTTCCCAATCAACTGTGTGTTTTGGAAGAGTATGCCCCACGTGAAACAAAAATCAATCTTTCCACATCAGGCACTGAATTACGGTTGCGGGACCAGAAATATGAACACGGGATTTCCTGCAACTCACCCAGTCGGGTTCGTGTCATCTCTGAAAAACCGGTCAAATTGTTTTCCGCGCTCGTTGGTGTCGATGACAATGCCCGCCCTGGAAACGGTTCCGTTCATTTTCGTATTGAAAACATACAAAACGAGGCTCTCTTTACGTCACCATTATTAACTGCACAAAGCGATCCGCTTCAAATCGATCTTGAAATGAAAGGGCTGAACCGGTTCGATCTCATTATTGACGACGGTGGCGATGGCCGCGGCTGGGATCAGGGCGACTGGTGTAACGCCAGACTGCAATTTGAGGACGGCACGGAAATCTGGCTGGACGAGCTTGGCCCGATGACCGCGTTCGGTAACCTTCCCTTCTCCTTTGTTTATGGCGACCGGCCATCGGAACAGTTACTCCCCGGCTGGGAGAGAAAACTTGAGGTTTCCACGGAAAACAACGCCGAAACCTACCGACTTTCCTTTACCGATCCGGAAACGTTTCTGGAAGTCCTGATTGTCGGCAAAGTCTATCTGGACACCCCCGGCGCGGATTGGACGGTTTATTTTACCAATCATGGCGAACAGAAAACGCCCATACTCAGAGAACTGAACGCCCTCAAAACCTATTACTGGTGTAATCACTATGCTTCCGTTCCAATCCTGGAGCAACTGGCCGGAAGTACCGCTTCCCATATCGACTGGGCGGTTTCATCCAAGACGCTGGATCCTGGTAAAACAATTGAAATCGCCCCATTTGCCGGACGTTCCTCCATGGGAGCGAGCCCATTCTTTCAGATCAAAACAGATCGTGGCGGAATCGTAACCGCTATTGGCTGGACAGGTCAATGGAAGGCAGAAACCTGTAAGGAAGTCAACGGTCCTCTCTGGATTCGCGCCGGTTTGCAAAAACTGAATCTTTCTCTCGAACCGGGCGAAACCATCCGTTCTCCCCGTATCCTTCAGGTCTACTGGGAAGGTCAGGGAAACGATATGCAGGGTTGCAACGATTTCCGCCGAACCATGATCGCGCACATTATGCCCAAAATTGACGGCAAAACAATTGTTCCGCCGATTACCCACATGAGCTGCTGTTTCAGTATCCCGGATGACACCGCAACAGAAGCGGATATTGTTTCCTTTATCGAGCCGATGAAGGAAGCCGGTTTTGAGTATCTCTGGCATGACGCTTTTTACGCTCCGAAAAAATTCCCCCTTGTCGGCGATTACTCTTTACCGCTCCCCCGGTCCTTTGACCCTGTTCGTTTTCCGGAAGGTTTTGCCAATATTGCCCGCAAAACGGAAGAAGCGGGCCTGAAATATCTGCAATGGTACGAACCGGAACGTATCTGCCCCGGCTCCATTGTCGCGACGGAACATCCGGAATGGACGGTTATTCCGCCAAATCAACCCTGGGGAGGGATTGATTTGGGCAATCCGGACGCCTGGCGTTTCGTTTATGAGTTTCTGGCGGAGCATGTCCGGGTTTACGGTATTGACGCTTTACGGATCGATAACGCCGTTTCGTACAGTGCCCTTTGGGGGGAACTTGACTCCCGGAATGGGGAAAACCGCGTTGGAATTGCGGAAATCCGTTATGTTGAAGGGTTATATCGGCTTTGGGATACCCTGCTTGCCGAATTCCCCGGCTTGTTTTTCGACAACTGCGCGTCCGGGGGTATGCGGATCGACCTCGAAATGTGTGCCCGTTCCATTCCGCTTTGGCGAACCGACGCAACGATAGGTCCGCTGCTTGCCGGTGATTTTGAAAAAGCCGCCGAATGTAATCAGATTATCTCATCCGGTTTGAATCGTTATCTTCCGGCCAGTACCAGCGGTCAACGGGGATGTTCGCCTTACTGTTTCCGAAGCGGGTTTAATGGCGGAATCGTCTTTGCCGACGACATACGCAAACCGGATTACCCCATGGAGGAACTAAAAGCGGCCATCCGTGAAGGCAAGCGAATCCGAAAGTATTTTTACGGCGATTATTACCTGTTGACGCCGCCTTCCACTTCATCGGAGGACTGGTGTATCATGCAGTATGACCGTCCCGAGGAGAAAGACGGTCTTGTCATGTTGTTCCGACGCGGTAAATCTCCTTATTCCTCTGTTTCGCTTTTCCGAATGGAAAATATCGATCCGGACGCCAATTATGAAATTACCGTCAGCCGGACATACACTCCGGAACCACCCCGGATTCTGAAAGGGAGCGAATTCAAGGAAGAGGTTTTCCAGATGCCGGGTCATCCGGAATCCATGATTATTGAATATAAAAAATTGTAATTTCGGAACAGCATTTTCAAAAAGGGTCCCCTGAAAAATTGATTCGGGAAACCGTGTTTTCCAAAATAACCTCTCATAACTTCCGACTTTGTTTAAACGAAAAAATGACAAAATTTAACCGAATCGTTCCAATCATGTCAATAAAAATTTCAAGGGGTTTACGCTCTATCATGTTATTTGCCATCATAGGCCCGCTTCTGTTGTTCCTGACAACGGGAAATTATGGTTTTTCGGCAGCAGAACAAGTCGAGGCGAATCATGATGCGCAAAAAAAAGATGAATCAGCCCGGATACCCGCCGGCCAAATCCCCGGCGACATACTTTCCAAAGACGTTTTCCATCTTTCAGAAACCGGTTCCGTTCAGTTACAGGGTTGGATTGGCGACATGATGAACCAATGTTGTGCCAACCAGATCATGGCGCTTAACCCGGACAGATTTCTGAAATTTTATCGGGAACATTCCGATAATGGCGACTTCAAGGGGGAATTCATAGGGAAATGGTTCACCGGAGCCGCACTCGCCTGGCAAAATTCCCCCACTCCGGAACTTCTGTCAAAAATCCGGTACGCCGCCGACGAACTGCGAAAAACGATGACGCCGGATGGGTATCTCGGTTCCTATACCGAAGATTACTATATCACAGGAACCTGGGATGTATGGAATCGCAAATACGCTATTCTCACCCTTGTGACCGATTATGACCTGACCGGAAATCCGGCATCGCTTGAGGCCGCTTCCCGGGCGGTTGACTGTCTGATACGTCAGCTTAAAGAACGTAACGCGAAAATCACAGACAACGGAATTGAGGTTCTGCGCGGTGTCGCGTCCATGTCAATTCTGGAACCTGTTGCTCTGGTTGCTCAACGAACAGGCAAACCGGAACAAATTGCATTCGCGGAATCTCTGGTTGCAGAATGGGAAACCCCCAATCATTTTTTCCCGGAAAAAGGTCATCAGTTAATACAGAATGCGTTGGCGGGTAATCCCCCCATGGACGGACACGCTTATTCTCTTATGTCCTGTTTTGAAGGGCTTTGCGAAATGTACCGTTTAACCGGCAATCCTGTCTACAAAGAAGCGTCGGTCGCTTTTGCGGAAACCATTCGCAAATATGAAATGATGATCAATGGTTCTTTTTCCAATCAGGAGCTGTTTTGTCAAGGAGCGTTCAGCCAAACGGAATTTTTACAACAGCCGGAAGAGACCTGCGTTACCGTGACCTGGATTAAGTATTGCTGTCAGCTTCTGCGTCTGACCGGTAATCCTGTTTGGGCTGACGAAATGGAAATCTCCCTGTACAACGCTCTTGCCGGGGCAATGGTGCCGGACGGTCATTGGTGGGCCTATCATTCCGCCCTGACCGGCGAACGGGTACCGAGCCAGAAACAGCATCAGGATCCCGGCGTCAGTTGCTGTATGATGAACGCTCCACGAGCTCTTTTTCTGACTCCCCGTTGGGCAATAATGACATCCGCGGAGGGACCGGTCGTCAATTTTTATGAAACAGGAATCTCCAACGTTCCCCTGGATACCGGAATCAGTGTCCAGCTGATTCAAACAACAGATTACCCGGTTTCCGAATCAATCCGGATTCAGGTAATACCGGAAAAAGAAGCGGAATTTACCCTCAGGCTCCGGATACCCGGCTGGTGTGAGGCCGCCAATATAACAATAACAGGCGAATCGACAGATTCTCGATCGGAAAAAATTTCTGTCAGCGGAGGAGAATACGCCGCCCTTAAACGTATTTGGAAACCGGGCGATACCGTTTTTCTT
>Ga0079305_1001684_pt1 | contig 26223 bp, 22 predicted proteins | sample LMS_cellobiose_e_FD_79183 | JGI IMG/M metagenome (GOLD analysis project Ga0079305, IMG submission 79183) | Rumen-fistulated moose microbial communities from Alaska, USA - LMS_cellobiose_enrichment | ecosystem: Host-associated > Mammals > Digestive system > Stomach > Rumen fluid ... | reverse complement strand
GACGGCGTGAACGACGCGCCCTCCATCAAAGCCGCGGATATCGGTATCGGCATGGGTATAACCGGAACGGACGTCACTAAGAACGTCGCCGATATGGTGCTCGGAGACGACAACTTCGCAACGATAGTCGTGGCGGTAGAGGAAGGCCGCAAGATCTACGACAATATCAGAAAAGCGATCCAGTTCCTGCTTTCATCCAACATGAGCGAGGTCATAACGATCTTTGCCGCGGAAATGATAGGCTTCACCGTTCTGCGTGCGCCGCATCTGCTCTGGATCAATCTGCTTACCGACTGCTTCCCCGCCCTCGCCCTCGGTATGGAACCGGGCGAAAAGGACGTCATGGTCCACAAGCCGCGTTCGGAAAAAGCGGGCATTTTTGCCGGAGGCATGGGTTTTGATATCATATATCAGGGTCTTCTCGTATCGATCATCACGCTCGCCGCGTACTATATAGGCTCGGTCATCGAGCACGGAGCGTTTTCCTTCACCGCTGAATCGAATCACGGCGTCACGATGGCGTTCCTCGCCATGTCCATGGCGGAGATCTTCCATTCTGTCAACATGAGGTCGCTCAGAGGCAGCGTGTTCACGCTCAAAGGCAAGAACCTCTTCCTGCTCGGCGCGATGGTCCTTGCGCTGGCGCTGACCACCGCCGTCATAGAGATCCCCGCGCTCGCCGGAATATTCGGATTTACGGTCATAGGCATCACGGAATACGCCATCGCTCTCGGGCTTTCCGTCCTCGTGATACCGATCGTGGAGATCACAAAGTTCTTCCAGAGAAAGTTCTCGAAAGAGGATTGACGGATATTTCATATTCCGCAAAAATCAAGGAGCTGTCCGATTGACAGCTCCTTTTTTATTCACCTGTTTTTCCGCGCGGTCACTTCTTCATGAACACGGATCCCGCGTCCCAAGCCTCTCCGAGCTTTTCACCGACGGCGTAATAACCGTTTTTCATCTGATCGAAAACGAACGCGCCGAGTTTTCCGGCGTCGATCCTGCCGCTTTCGTCAAGCACCTTCTCGTCCGCAAGTACGTTCACGATCTCGCCGAGGACGCGAAGGCCGTAAGACTGCTCCTGAAACTCCGTCACTCTGCATTCGAGAGTAAGCGGGTATTCCTCTATCACGGGAGCGTCCACCTTTTCGCTTTTCCTTGCGTGAAGCCCGGTGCGGGCGAATTTGTCCGGAGTATCGTTGGATGAAACGATTCCGAGATAATCCGATTCTTTCAGCGTATCCGATCCGGGAACGGCGAGGGTGAACGCCATCCTTTTTCTCAGATTCTCCACGGTCTTATGGCTCGCCTCGAGATTGAGCGCGACCATTTTCGTGTCGCAGATCCCGCCCCACGCCATCATCATGACGTCCTCCGATCCGTCTTCGTTATAGGTGCCGATCATATACGTCGGCATCGGGAACAGATATGGCTGAACTCCCATTTCTTTTTTCATGTTGACCTCCCCGCCGCGATAAAAGCGGCTCAATTTATTTTCGTGATTTTTTAACGCCCGCCGTCCCGGAAGCTCTCCGCCGCGGCTACCGCGAGCGCGTCGCAGCGCTCGTTGTATTCATGGCTCGCGTGCCCCTTGACCCAGGAAAAAGACACGCTGTGGGTTTCAGCCGCTTTCATCAGCCGCTTCCACAGATCCATGTTCAGCGCGGGAGACCCGTCGGACTTTTTCCATCCTCTCTTCTCCCACGACCTGACCCAGCCTTTTTCAACGGCGTCTACGAGATATTTCGAATCGCTGACTATCTCCACCTCACAGGGCTCCTTCAGCGCTTCGAGCCCCGTTATGGCTCCGAGAAGCTCCATCCGGTTGTTTGTGGTCTCCTTTTCGCCGCCGGACATTTCCTTTTCCCTGCCATTGTAAACAAGGATGGCGGCGTATCCTCCGGGTCCGGGATTTCCCCGGCACGCCCCGTCGGTATAAATCGTAACTTTTTTCATATGTTCATGATCCCGATCACGCGCGAATATAAAAACGAAAGCGCAAACAGCGCGCCGAGAGACGCCGTGTATACCGCGATATACATGGCGAGAAAGCGCAGATTGACCGTCTTTTTGTAATACTCGGAATAAAACAGCGTACCGCCGAACATTCTTTCTCCGGCGTCGCCGGATCGCCGCAGAAAAAGTCCCGACGCCACGCACGAGGCGAACGCGCAGTACAAAGAAAGTATCACTCCGCAGCAGATATAATACGCTCCGTCGCAGACGAATACCGCGGAAAAATCAGTATAAGTCAGCGCCTCGGCGTAAAACCTCACGCTTCTTCCGAACTCCATCCCGAGCAGAAAAACGCTGACGCCGCCGCAAAACGGCGCGTAAACGGTTATTCCGGAGAGCATCGCCGCGCTCACCAGCGCCGCGGGAAAAAGCGCGCGCTCGAAAACTCCCGCGTCTTTGGATGAGGCGATGCCCGAAAGGAAGCGGTCGAACGCTTCCCCTCCGGAGCGCGTTGCGAGCCACTTCGTGCCGATCACGGCGCCGAGAAGCATAGCCGTGAAAAAAATGCCGTAATACAGTGCGGAAAACCGCCGATACGAGGCGTACCGGATTTTATACGTTCCTCTGCGCTGACCTTTAAGAACTTCCATAATCGTTACCGTGCCTTTCAGACTCTGCGTTTGTAGATAATATGAAAGGCGCGTAAGATTTATGAAATGACGGTACAACCGTTATTTGAGCAGTTCTTTCAGTACCGCCGCGTCGCGTATGAAGTTCTCGGGAAGTCCGTCCTTTGCAAATTCAGTCATCACGGCTCTTGCCGCTCCGCTCTTTTTGAGCTCGGCTATATACGCTTTCCATGATGAAACGCCGTCTCCCTCTTCAAGAAGCGCCTGCTTGCCGTTCACGTAGTTGAAAACGTGGACGTTCGTAAGGTAAGGCATGACCTTTTTCAGATCTGCGAGATTGCTCTCGGGGCTGTCCTTTAATATCTGCTGCCAGTAGAGGCGGATATTCTCACAGCCGATATCGTTCACGAGAGCTATCGCGCTTTCCGCCGTGGCGGTGAGGCTTCCGGGATGATACTCGAACGAGACCGTCATCTGTCTGACGGCCGCCGCCTCGCCTATCCTCCTGCCCTCTTCGACAAGCTCGGCGTAGCGCTCGTCAGAGATCGCCTGCCTCTCGCTTCCACCCGCCCAGATGCGGATATTTCTCGTGCCGAGAGCCTTTGCCGTGTCGAGCACCGGGAAGATATCGGCTCCCGTGCCGAGCGAAAAATACGATCCGTAAGAGATCACCTCGAGACCGTTTTTCACGGTCGCTTCCGCCGCGTACTTCGCCGCGTCGACGTTTCCGGCGGGAACGTGTACGTCTCCGCCCCACTCGATGCCGTCCACTCCCGCCTTTACGGCGGTTTCTATGACGCTGTCGACCGAAAGTTTTCTGAAACTGACTGACGTCAGACCTGTTTTGATCATGTTTTCTCCTTTTTCCGATCCCGCCGTATCGCCGGCTTTCATCGGATCGGTCGTGTTTGTTATTTTTATATCGGTTATTCTTTCCGCATCCGCGTCCGACTGCGCGGCGCCGGCGGCTTTTCTGTAATCCCCGACCGTGAACAGTACTCCCGAGGCGCCTATGATCTCACCGACGCTCAGATCCTCGGGAAGTCCGAGAAGAGACAGCAGTTTTTTTCTTTTGACCGCCGAGGAATCTCCGCCGAAGAATCCGTCCGCGTAAAGGACGGATCTCGTAAGCTTTTCGCCCCGTACCTGCGCGCCATCCTCAAACGGGGAAAGCAGCGTTTCAAGATCCTTCGCCGAAAAGCCCTCGACTCCTATAAGCCCTTCCCTCGACGGCTGTTTTTTTCTCTTTTCCTTGCCCGGCACCTTCGGGATATAGACGTCCGTCAGATTTTCCTCGGGGCACCGCACAAAGCCGCGGATGTTCTTCCTTATCAGCCTGCCCGCCGAATCGGAATCGGTCAGTATTATCACTCCCGAGGAAAGAGCGTATCTGCGTATCAGATCGCGCTTTCCGGGATTTTTGAAAACGCCGAAGCCGTCGGTCTTTATTATCACGTCGTCCGTTACCGATCTCAGCTTCTGCAGATCGTATTTCCCCTCGACCACCAAAGCTCTGCCGGTATGTATCTTCTTTTTCTCCATATGTCACCGCGATGACGGAAGCACCGCCGTAAGATCGTGCGTAAGCCCGTAAAGCAGCGCGTATCCGTCGGAAGACGTGGATTTCATAAGTCTGTCGCATTCGCATACGGCGGCGGACGCCTTTTCGAAAAACGATCTCTTTCTTCCCTTTGCGTAAGGCGACATCTTTCTCGCCTGCCATTCGGCTATCCCCGCGGCCTTGAGCATCTCTTCGCCGGAGGTCGAGAAGGCGACCACCGACATGTTCCAAACCGTGCGCGCGAGAGCGGCGGTAATAACGATCGGTTCGACCCTCTTTTTCTGCAGATCGGCGAGCAATGCGACGGCGGATCTCTCGTCGCATTTCATGACGGCGTCGGTGAACTCGTATATTTCCGCGTCGCGGTTTTCGTCGGTAAGCAGAAGGACGTCTTCCTTTGTTATCTCGGGGACGGACGTTCCTCCGCGCGTTTCCCTTGCGTAAGCGGACAGCTTCAGGGCGTTGTTTTCAGCCTCGAGCATATTCTCCGAACGCTCTATGACGAGCCGTATCACGTCGGCGGACGCCGAGACGTTTTCCTTTGCGAACACTCCGGACAGCCACTTTGTCATGCGCGCCTCGCCCATGGGAGCGAAATCCACCGCGAATACCGCGTCAGAGATCGCTTTGAAAAACTTTTTTGACGCCGTCTTCTTATCAGGCACGAGGCTGCCTCCGGAATAAACGAGGATGAGCGCCACGCCGTCCGGGATATCCTCCGCGATTTCTATAAACCGCTTTATATCCTTATCGGCGAGCTTTTCAATATCAAAGGAATAGACCTCGCACAGTCTCATACCGCCGAGCGGCGGCACCGATATTTCGGAGCGTATCTCGTCTATCGGATCGCTTTTTCCCGTTTCCGCATACTGCGCGGACGAACGCATGAGCCCGGGCATGAAATCGAGCTTCGTTCTGTCTATATCGAAAAATCCGTCTTTTTTCACCGCGTCCTCGAATTTTTCGAGCCAGCGGTCCATAAGGTAATCCTCTTTGCCGCAGAAAAGATAGACCCCGCAGGGCGATTCGGCGAATTTTTTCTTCAGATCGTCGGGCGTGCGGAAGACCGCGGTATCCTTTACAGCCATATCAGCGGTAGGACGCCGCGCTTTGCGACGAGTACGATCTGTAAGCGGCATCCATGACGCGGGTGAGTCTGACCGCCTCGTCTATTCCGAAATCCTCCGCTCCTTCTCCCGTCCGCACGAGCTTTATCCACTGCTCGAGAGGAGAAGGCTCCGCCGGGAGCTTTTCGACGTCGATCCATTTTCCGCCGGTTTCGTCGGTCGCGTACTGCGCGCCGGAATCGCTGAGTCTGAAGGAGCCCTTCGTTCCGTCGATCTCTATGACGTAGTTGTTGTATTTCGAAACGAAGCCCGTCTCGGAGACGGCTATCGCGCCGTTTTTGTATCTGAAAACGGAAACGGCGTTGTCCTCGACGGCTCTGTCCGTTACATTGGTGAACACGGACGAGATGCTTTCCGGCTCTCCCATGAACCACGGAATGAGATACATGGGATGGGCGCCCAGATCGATCATGGCTCCTCCGCCGCACTGAGATCCATCGTAAAAATGCGGCGGGAGCCAGTTTGATATGCTGCCGTCGTGGGCGTTCCTGACTCTCATGTACGTTATTTCTCCGAGCGCTCCGGAACCGACGAGCTGTCTCGCGTATCTGAGCTGACCGCTGCACTTGTGCGGAAAAGAAATAACGAACTTAACGCCGTTTTTCTTTACGAGTCCCGCGATAGTCTCCGCGTCGTCCGGAGAAACCGTCAGTACCTTCTCGGTAAATACGTGCTTTCCGGCGCTTACCGCTTTTTTTATCACTTCCGGATGCTCGCTCGTGGCGCTGCACACGATGACGGAGTCAAAATCCTCCGAAGAAAAGAGCGCGTCGATATCGGTATACCACGGGCATCCGAATTTTTTTGAAAGATCCTCAGCTCTGTTCCTGTCGCTGTCCCACACCGCCGCTATGACGCATCCGGGTGTCGCCGCAAACGCTTTCGCGTATCCGCCTGTGTGTACGTGCCATGCACCGAGTATCGCTGTTTTCATAATTATCTCCATATGATCAAGGGATCCAAGCCGCGCCGTGATATTGTCCGCGCGGCGCCGGACCGTTGCGGGATTTTGCTGTCCTAATTATATCATCGCCCCGTATCTTTTTCAAGTACCCCGAGTTTTTGTTTCGTATTGATGAAGCTGATGACTCCCACGGGAGCGACGAACATTCCCGGGACGCCCAATACCGCAAATCCCAGAAAGACGCACATCAGCGATGCGAGCGGATGAAGCCCGATGGAGCCTCCGACGATCCTCGGCTCGGCAAACTGCCTGACGAGAGATATGACGGCGTACATTACGAGAAGGGATATCCCGGTCATCGCGTCGCCGCCGATGAAGCATATCACGCTCCACGGAACGATGACCGTTCCGCATCCGAGCACCGGAAGGATGTCGACGAAAGCTATCAGCACCGCGGTCAAAAACGGCTTTGGTATGCCGATGACCGAAAGTCCGATGAAAAGCTCCGTCAGAGAAAGCAGGAATATCATGAAATAGGCGCGAAAGTATTTCTTCGTTACGGAAAAGAACTCGCTCTTGTACACGCGGCAGGCGTTTTGCTGACGCGGGGACAGGAATTTGAGAAAAAAGCTGTTCACCTCGGAAAAATCGCAGGAAAGATAAAAAGCGGATATGGAATAAATGACCGTGAATATTATGGCTTTCGGGATCAAAGACGCTATCTGCGCCGCTGCCGTCGGGATCAGGCTTACGGCTTTCGACGAAATATCCTCGGCGGCGCGGCTGAGGTACTCGTTTATCCGCGAGGCGATCACGTATTCGTTGTCGTCAAAAAAAGGAAGCTTTGAAAACGTCTCCGCCGCCTTTGCGGTCAGCTCCTGCGCCGCCTTGAAAAAAACGCCGAGATTGTCCGCGGCGTATTCGTACAGGGAATATCCGTACGACACCAGCTTGCTGGCGCACAGGAATACGACGGACGCCGGAAGCGCCGTAAGCAGGAATATGCAAAGCGCACCCGTGACTTTTTTGGGAAAGCGGTTTTTCTCGTAAAGCTCTCTCACGGGTCTCTGGACGACATACGCCACAAGCCATCCGAGAAAAAACGGGACGAGGCACGCTCTTATGCCGCTCCCGAAGAGCATATATACCGCATAAATCATCCCGCAGTATATGCCGAAAACTATTATTTTTCCGTACGCCGTCCGCGGAAAGAGGGCGTCGCTTCCGGATTTGCAAAAACTTTTCAAACTTTGACTCCTTTGTATTGCTTTTTTTCGCTCGTTATGCTAAAATGAAAGAGATTTCGGTACGCTTTCATAAACCGAATAATTATTTTGGAAAAACGGGGGATTGCTCCGTTTTACGGGTAGTGATTTCTGATATGATAAATATTGCTGTTTTAGGCTTCGGAGTCGTGGGGAGCGGAGTATACGACGTGATAGAGATGAATTCCGCCGCGCTTGCCGAAAAGCTCGGCGACACGCTTCGCGTAAAAAGGATACTCGATCTGCGCGAATTTCCGGGAAAGCCGTATGAGAAGCTCGTGACAAAGGACTTTGATCTCATTCTCAGGGACGACGAGATATCTGTGGTGGTAGAATGCATGGGAGGATCCCATCCCGCGTTCGACTATTCCCTTGCCGCTCTGAAAGTCGGCAAGAGCGTCGTCACCTCCAACAAGGAGGTCGTCGCCAATTTCGGAAGCGAGCTTATCTCCGCCGCTAAGGAGAGCGGCGCGAAATACCGCTTCGAGGCGAGCGTCGGAGGCGGAATACCGCTCATCCATCCCCTTTGCGAATGCATGAGCGTCAACGTTATCGAGTCCGTCGCCGGCATACTCAACGGCACGACGAATTATATACTTACGAGGATGTTCGAAGAGGGAGCGTCGTTCGGCGACGCGCTTTCCGAGGCTCAGAAGATGGGATACGCCGAGAGAGATCCCGCCGCGGACGTAGACGGGCTCGACGCCGCGCGCAAGATCGCGATCCTCTCCGATATCGCATACGGAAGGGAGATACCCGTTTCCAAGGTCCGTACCGAGGGTATCAGGAACATATCTTCGAGAGACGTTGACGACGCCTTAAAATCCGGATACAAAATCAAGCTTCTCGGCTATTCAAAGAGATGCGGCGACCGCGTCTATTGTATAGTATGCCCGTTTTTCGTGAGCAGCCACAATATTTTGTCCGGAGTGCGCGACGTTTTCAACGGCGTTTCCGTATGCGGCAACGCTGTCGGTACCGTCATGTTCTACGGCAGAGGCGCCGGAAAGCTTCCCACCGCATCCGCGATGGTATCCGACGTGGCTGAGATCGTTTCTTCCTCTTCCGCCGGAGCGTCCTGGGTCAGAACGGACGACGTCTCGTTTATAATGGATCCCGACGAACGCGTGGGTAAGACGTATCTCAGATTTTCTTCCTGCTCCGCTGACAGGATCGCGGCGTGCATACCGGGAGTCTCCTCCTGCACCGTGTCTGACGGAGAGGTGTCCGTGATCACCGGAGACATGCTCGAAAAAGAGCTCAACGAAAAAATAGCCGCGCTCGAAGGCGAGGGGGCAAAGCTCTCTTCGCGTATCCGGGTGCTCTGATAACGCAAAAAAGCGGCCTCCGGCTTTTCCGCCGGGAGCCGTTTATATATATTGACTCAATGATTTCAATACGGCGAGACCGCCGTGAAAGGAGCTATCAATGCCGAAAAATATTCCGTGGGATACCAGAATAACCTGGTACGTTATGAAGGACGCCCAGTATTTCGATTATAAGGACGAGGATTTCGAAAGGGACGCAAAGCGTCTCTCCGATTCTAACATCAAGATCGTCATGCTCGCTCCGCTCACTCACAACAGGATGAACTTCTATCCATACGCCGATTTCATGAATTCCGTGCTTGCAAGACTCGTAAAAGCATTTCACAAATACGGTGTGCAGGTCGTGGAACACCACTCCGCGAGCCTTACGCACGGTCCCGTATATCCTGAAAAGGGCGAGACACTCTCGAAGAAATGGACGAGAGGCGCGATAGACGATCCGAGATGGCAGAAGTCCATCGACATGCTGACGAAGACTCACAAGATAGAAGGCGTCGATCACGGTTCGATGCTTCAGGTCGACGGAAGGACCGGAGAGCTTGCCCGCACTCAGTACGATTCTTACGTTTTCTGCTACAACAACGAGGATTACAGAAGGATATATCTGAACTACCTCGAAAAAATGTACAAGACTACCGGCATCGACGGCATAATGAACGACGATATCCAGTATTTCGCAGACGGAAACGCCTGCACGTGTCCCACCTGCCGCCGGCTTTTCAAGGAGCAGACCGGTTACGATCTTCCCTATCCCGACAAGTGGAACGAATTTTTCGGAGACTATTCGAACCCCGCTTTCGTCGCGTTCAAAAAGTTCAGATACGACAGCACGTCAAGATGGCAGCATGATATACAGGCTCATTTCAAGTCTCTGGGCTACAACATGCTCCGTCCGAACTACGTTTCCACCGGCGTTTATTACAACTATACGTTTTATCCCTTCGACAACTGCGCCGATCTCTGGGACGTCATGTTCCAGGAAAACGTCGCCAACAGCGTCATAAGATATTCATATCCCTTCTACTACGTCGAATCCTGCCACAGGTACGCGTTCGCCACGGAAAACGACATTCCCAATATGTCCATGTTCTACTGCCATTCCGCCGACACGGTGTACTTCTCCTGGGCGCTTTCCATGTCCTGGGCTCAGATCTTCAATCCCTCCACGGGCGGCGATGACAACGCCTTCAAGATGGAGGACGAAACGAGACTCATGGAGATGAAGTATCCCGGGTACTTCTACCAGCAGACGAAAAAAGCGGATTTTGCCGTGTACTTCTCACGTCTCACGAGAGATTACGTGGCACATTCCGAGAACAAATGCATGAAGACGGCTTACATCTGGCTCCAGACCGGCGAATTCTGCGAATACACCGGAGAATTCGCTCTCGAGACGATGGATCTTGAGAAGCTCTGTCAGCGAAAAGTGATCGTTCTTCCGAACACCTATATGCTTTCCGACGACGAGATCCGTCGCTTCGGCGAATTCGTAAGGCGCGGTGGCAAGCTCGTCATTTGCGACGCCAGCGGTTCTCTCCGCCCCGACGGAAGCAGGAGATCAAAGGAAGAGCTCGCTTCCATCTTCGGATATAAGACGGCAGTCCGCGAAGAAGAGCCCTTCAAGGCTTGCGTCAAGATGCCGTCCGGCACCACCCCCGAGATCCTTTGCAGATATACCTACGAGAACGCTTCTCCCGTCGGGACCTGCGGTGAAAAGTGCGTAGTCGCTTCCGAAAAATGCGGAAAGGGCGAGTTCATATTCGTCGGAATGGCGATAGACACTCTGCCGTGGAGATACGACGAAAGAGGATATCGCAGACCCGATTATCCCGTAACGTACGCACAGCCTTACGCTATCGACCTGTTCGAAACGGTAGTCGATCCGGTACTCGAATACGCTGTTTCCGAGCGCGGCGCTCAGACCTCCGAAAAGGGCCGTTATCAGGTCACCCTCGCCGAGACGGCGGACCGCAAGTCGATCCTCTGCCACCTCGTGAACGTCGGCGGAACGCTTCTTCCCACCAAAACGCTGTATACCCCCTACGACAAGCTCGATAACTTCGATCTGTTCTCCGGCAAAGCAGTGAAAAACGATAAGGATATCTCGCTTTGCGTAAACGCCGGCGCTGATATATCCTCCGTAAAGCTTATCTCTCCGGAGATAGACGGTGAACTGCCCCTGAAGTTCACCTGCAAAGACGGAAAAGTAAGCGCGGTGATCCCCGCGGACACCTTCTCCGGATACGTTCTCGCGGTTCTCGAAAAGAAGTAAAAACGGTTTTCATGAGCCGGGCCGCCGCTTTGCGGCGGCTTTTTTCATCAAGCATAAAAAAATTCCGGACTTTCGTCCGGAATTTTTTTATTTATATTCGCTTTGATCTTCAATCCTCGGAATTCTCGCCGGATCCTTCTTCGGATCCTTCCTCGGTCTTGTTTTCGTCGGCCTTGTCATCGCCGGTATTCTCTGTGATCTGCTCATCTTTGCCGATTATATACGGAGCCGGGTTCATACCGTCGATCGCCGACCAATCGGAAATACGGTTCTTTTCGACCGTTATATAATAGAGCTTAGTGCAGGTCTTGAGAGGAGAAACGTCTTCGATCTCGTTGGATCCGAGATGGCACTGAGCAAGCTCGGTCATTCCGGCAAGCACGGAGATATCCTTTATCTTATTCTCGGAAGCGGAGAATATGGACAGCTTGGTCGATTTTTCGAGCGCCGAGATATCTTCTATCTCATTGCCGTTCATATAGAGGTAAAGGAGCTCGGTTTTTCCGGAAAGAGCGGAAACGTCGCTGATCTTGTTCGCGTTGAGCGTGACGTATCTGAGATCGTTCAGCTTCGAAAGAGCGGAGATGTCGGTCACCTTGTTGTTCGCAATGTTGAATTCCCTGAGAGAAGTCATGCCGGAAACGGCGGAGATATCGCTGATATCGTTGTCGCTGAGAACGAGCGTCTTGAGGGAAGTCATTCCGGAAATGGATGAAATGTCGCTGCATCCGTTCTCCGCAAACGAGAGCGTTGTCAAAGACTTCATATCGGAAATAAGGGAGATGTCGGATATACCTATGCCCTCGAGAGTGAGCTCGGTGAGCTTCGGGAAGCTCTTGAGTCCGTCGAGAGAATCAAGCGGCATATCGATCACCGCGAGGTGATAAAGATTCGGATAGCACTTCACGTCGTCGAGGCTCTTGAAGCAGGAAGCCTTGTTGACCTCGAAATATTCAAGCTCCGTGAAAAGCGAAAGGTCCTTGAAGTTCTTGACGGGAGTGTCAAGAGTATACGTTTTGTAAAGATCCGAGATGGATTTCTGTTCGGACGAGTCGAGGTCCTGATTTGCTTTCATGGTCGTCAGAAGCTCCTCGCCTCCGATGATCATCTGAGAATCACTGATAATGACGGCTCTCACGCCGGCGAGATCGGATTCATTTATTGCCGCGGGCACCTTGCCGAAATAATCAGCCATGATGCTTTTCATCTTCTGATCGGCAAAGATGTCGGAACGGTTCAAAAATGCGGAAACGACAGCGGATATCGCAAGCACTATAAGAAGTACGCTGAGAACGTACAGCGCTATCACCTGACCGCTTGTCTTCTTTTTCGTAACACTTTTCATATGGTATGTTATGATCCCTTTCAGTAAACGTAATATCAATTATATTTCATTTGAGCGGAATAGTCAATAGTAAATCGTCATTTTTTGAGAAAAATCGCATTTCCCGCCGCTCGGTGCGCTTTTCAGTCGAGCTGTGCGAAAGGTTCCACGGATCCGTGGCTTTCAAGAAAACCTTCGAGCTCGGCGCACTCTATGCGCTCCGGATAGCAAAGGATCGCCTGACGCAGCTTTTCGTCGTCGCCGAAAGCGAGCGCGTCGGACATGAGATCGTTCTGGAATATCCTCGACGACATGACGCCCCTGACGTATTCCGGAACGCCGCCGAGATCCGGCAGCACGAGTCTGTCACGGTATATCCTGCATCTCGTCTGAAGCATTACGTTCTCCGGATATTCCGGCGCGGCGCTGCCGTTGAGCGCGATCACATGGCGCTCTTTGCCGTCGTCGTATACGACGGATTCAAGGACCTCAGCTACGTATCTCGGCAGACCGGCCGCGCATCTGCCGGCTCTTTTTCTGATCTCGCCGAGGGAAAGGCTCTCATCCGTAAGCTTTTCGAAATCCTCCGCGGTGGGTCTCGAGGAGACCGCCCACATATCCTTCAGCGCCACGGGAAGTCCTTTATATCTGTTCGATCCGCCCACGGGTCCGGAGAGGTAACCGCAAAGCCCGAGAAGCTTGGCGTTGTTTTGAAATCCTACGCTCCATTCGGGGAAATCCGCATGAAATTCTCTGAGATAAGGCAAAGACTCCGACCGTACGGTCTGCACTGAATACTCCGCGGGAAGACGCGATCTGAGCTCGTCGTATACGGAAACTCCGTTTTTCTTTATATCATAGAACCAGTACTCGTGATTCACGCCGAACTCGTACATATCAAGATCGCTCTCGGCGCATCCGAGGAAGGAAGCCGTCATTTTTTCATTGAAAACGGGCGCGTTGCAGAGCGCTATCAGTTTTGAAAGTCCGAATCTCTTTTTTACGGCGGAAAGGGGGATGTCCGGGGGATTCGTTACGACCGCGAACCACGCGTCCGGGCATATCTTCGTGATGAGCTCTCCGATCTGCATGATGAAGGCGCCGTTGGTGATGCCCATGGATCTGTATCCGCCGCAGTCGAGCGTTCCGTTCGTCGCGCAGAAAAAGACTATCTCCGCTCCGTAAAGCGCGTCTTCGAGTTTTTCCTGTCTGTAAACACGCGCGTTGTTTCCCGCAAAACGTTTTGATATCTTCAGAGTGTTGTCTGTCTTCGCGCCGTTTCTTCCGTAAAGGGCAAATTCCAGCGGTACGTCCCTGACGTCGCTCAGCATTTCGTAAATGACCGCGGAGGATATCTTTCCGCCCCCGCCTATGACCGTGATCTTCATGACGATCCGTCCTTTCCTTGTTTCCGCTTTTTTTCTTTTTTCGTTTCATCCGCGGAGCGCGCCGGGGATCGGGCGCGCTCCGGGAAATAAGATCAGTCTATCGTCACTTCGTGACCGGTCCTTGCCGATTCATAGATCGCGTCGAGGATCTTCATGAGGATGACGCCGTCCTCGGCGGGAGCCTTGCAGGGAGCGTTTTCGGCAACGCACTTCACAAAGCCTTCTATCTCCGCGTTGAACGAAGCCGTGAAATTATTCGCGGGGATCCCGAAGGGAGCCACGTTCACGAAATAATCGTTGAGCTGCGTATATATCTCGAGTCCGTTCGTTAAATCTATTCCGGCTTTCGTTCCGAAAAGCTTGAAGGTGTTCTCGTCTTCGTTCTTGATATTGAGGTTGAAGCTTGCGTCTATATTGAGGACGAAGCCGTTATCGAATCTGACGATAGCGAGCGCGAAGTCCTCAACGTTGTGAACGCATCCCTCGGGAGCTCTGTTGTCTCTCTCATATCCGAAGGTCGGAACGGCGTTTTTAGCTCTGTCTCTGCCGAGATTCGTAAACGTCGCGCCGTATGCGCTGACCGGTTTGGGATTGCCGGCGAGGTATCTGGCGAGGTCTATGACGTGTACGCCGAGGTCGATCAGAGGTCCGCCGCCGGAGAATTTCTTATCGCCGAACCATCCGCCGGGACATCCGTTGCGTCTCAGATACGATACCTTTGCGGCGTAAATGTCGCCGATGTATCCGTTTTCGGAAAAGCTTTTGATAACGTCGGTGCTGTTTTCGAATCTTCTGACAAATCCCACCTGAAGAAGTTTTCCCGCCTTCTTCGCGGCGTCAGCCATCATCTGAGCCTCGGCGGCGTTCATCGCCATCGGCTTTTCGCAAAGAACGTTCGCTCCCGCGTTGAGCGCCGCTATCGCCGCGGGCATATGCGCCGCGTTCCATGTGGTGACGCTGACGAGGTCGAGCTTTTCCTTTGCGAGCATTTCGTTCATATCGGTATACCAGTGAGGTATCCCGTGATATGCCGCGTAGTTCTTTGCTCTGTCGGCGTTGAGATCGCAGCAAGCCGCTATCTCCACGTTGGGAAGCCTTTTGTAACCGTTGGTGTGCATGGCGCTTATTCCGCCGGATCCAATGATCCCTGCTCTGAGTTTTTCCATAAATGAAGCCCTTTCATTTTTCCGTATCGTGTACGGTTTTTATGTTCAATTATATTCACGCCGCCGATCGCGGCGGTTTTAGCGTTGTATCATCTTCCGCTGCTTTCCGCATTTATCCCGCGCGGATCACGTCTTTCCGGAAAGCGCCATCGCGTCCGAAACGGCGCACACCTGCGAAAGCGTCAGCGTCTCGCCTCTCGCATCGGGAGAAATACCGCACGAGGTCAGGAACGCTTCCGTCTCCTCTTTGGTGTATCTGTCTGAAAAATACGCGGCAAGAGAGTTCTTTACCGTCTTGCGCCGCTGTGCAAAGCACCCTTTTATCACGTCGAAGAAGAGCTTTTCATCCTTCGGCGTCACGGGCTTTTTTTCGTACGGCGTCATCCGTATGACCGTGGAAGTGACCTTGGGTCTCGGGATGAAATTTCCGGGAGCCACGTCGAACAGCGGCTTTATGCTCGCAAAATACGACGCCGCCGCGGTTATGGAACCGTATTCCGGACTTCCGGGCGCGGCGCAGAGGCGCCTTGCGACCTCTTTCTGTATCATGACGACGGTATCGGAAAAGCACTCGCTCTTCAGGACGTGCATTATCGCCTCCGACGTTACGGAATAAGGCAGATTCGCGCAAAGCACGGCTTTTTCGTTCCCGAAACTTTCCGCGCAGAGCGCCGAAAGATCCGTTTTCAGCGCGTCGGCGTATATAACGCGCAGATTCCCGCAGTGTGCCGTCACGTCGCCGAGCATCTCCTCGAGCGACGAGTCGACCTCGAGCGATACGACGCTGTCGAAGTTTTCGGCGAGCTTGAGCGTAAGGCTGCCTATCCCGGGACCAATCTCCACGCAGCATTTTTTGCCGCTTTTTCCGGCAAAAAATTCCGCCGCGCAGAGCGCTATGCGTTCCGGCACGCCTTCGTTTATAAGAAAGTTCTGACCGTACTGCTTTTTGAACGAAAAGCCGTGCTTCTCGCACAAAAGCGCGATGTTTTTCGGTGAATATATGTTCAAGTCACGTTCTCCGGATCAAAGGGTTATCCCGCTGCTGCAGAAGAAATACGGATTTATGAAAACGCCGTTTACGGAAAACGCGACGAGATATCTGTTTTTGCCGATATATCCGGTGCTTCCGAGCTTCCCCAGCGTCTGACCCTTGAAGACCGTATCGCCGACGCTGACCGTCACGGATCCGAGATGATAATATATGCTCTTCACGCCGAGTCCGTGATCTATGACCACCATGTTGCCCGCGAGATCGTACGAGCCGGCGTATATCACCTTCCCGTTGTTGGAGGCGCATATGTTCGTTCCGGATGAGTTGCCCGCGTAGATTATTCCCGGGCATCTTATCTTCGCGTTGGAGCCGAGCACGGTCCATACCGCGCCGAAGCGCGTGTCGATCCACGTTTCCCTGTCGCTCGTGGGATATGCGAATTTGCCGTCCCAGAGCTTTTCGTCCGCCTTCGTCTTGTCGAGCTGCTCGAGTTTTCCCTTGAGCGAGGCGTTGGCGCTTATGTACTGAGACGGAGTGCATCCCAGATTCGCCGTGTCGAGGCTGAGCGAATTGAATTCCTTTTCGGCTACGGTTATCTTTATTTTTTCGGAAAAACCGCGGTCGCCGGTGACGGACACCGTCTTTGTTCCCATGGCGTTGTCGCATGATACGGGCAAAAACGCAGCCTTTACGCCGTCCAGCTCGAAAAATTCGATCTTATTCGAGGTTATTATATCCGTCTTGACGGTAAACGTCTCGTTCATCCCGTTTTCGATCTTCAGGATGATGAGCTCCCCGGGGTAAGCGGAAGAAGCGCTGACGGTGCATTTCGCTTCCCTGTCGCAGAAAACGTCGAACACGAATTTCGCGCTCCCGTGATATTTTTTCGCGCCCGTCGGGTCTTCGTACCACTGTGCGCTGAGCTCCGCCCTGTATTCCCTGTCGGCTGATATCCCATGCTCGGCGAACTCTTCGACCGTGCCGTCGAAAGCCACGTCGCCGCTTTCTCCGTAGAGCTTTATGTGCTGCCAATCCGGAGGAACGTCGAAAGTGACGCCGATCTTCCTGCTTTCCGTGACCACGGCGGTAGACGAGAGCTCATAGGCGCTCGGATTGTCGACGACGCTCTTTCTGTATTCGCCGTCCGCTATCCTGTAAAACCACTCGCAGGAGGTGCATATGACGTTCAGAGACGATTCGCCGCACGTAAAGGAATACGCCGGAAGCGTTGCGTTTTCGTAAATAAAGCCCATCTCGTCCTTGGTAAGAAGCATGAGCGCCTGGGGCTTGGCTATACGGAAGAATTCCCCCTGAGCGTTCCTGATAAGGCAGTCGTCAGCGGAATCGGAAAGGAAAAACGTATAGCCGATCTCCGCAAACATCTTTCTGAAAGTGACGCTCATTTCCGCGTACTCTTTGATATCGCGCGCCGGGTCGGTTATCCTCGCCGCCGTGGTGACGATCTGCGCTATCTCGTCGATATCCGCGTCCTTGTCAAGGGTCTTCTCCTTGCCGTCGTATTTCAGCGTAACGCTGATGAGCTGTCCTGCGGAGATCTCGTCGGAGGTCAGATTTTTTATGATGCCGCCGACAATGACAGCCGGGACAAGACATATCAGCACGATGATGAAGATCACGACGCCCCTGCGGAGCTTTCTCTTTTTCTTCTTGTTGCTCAAATCAAAACCCTCCCGGCGACGTGAAGATCGTCGTCGTCATTTATCCTTATCGGCGCGTATTTTTCATTCTCGGAAACAAGATACGCGTTTCTTTCCCTGTATTCGAGCCTCTTGCAAAGGCTCTCTCCGTTGAGCACGAATATGCCGATCTCACCGGGCTCGAGGGTGTTCTGAGCTTTCACCCAGACTATACTGCCGCTTATTATAAGCGGCTCCATGCTGTCTCCCATGATCCTGATCCCGTAGGACGCATTCTCGGGAACGCCGGAAAAATATCCGTAGGTGTATTCCTCCGTTTCAAGAGGCAGGGCGGCTCCCGCCGCCGCGGGCGCGTCGTATATCGGCATCCTTCTCGCGTCCGGATCGTCCGATGCTCCCGGAAGCGTCTCCTGAAGCCTCATGCTCCTTCTTTCCTGCTTTGCCGCCGCTGTAACCGCGTCCTTTCCTCTCCTGTCGAGCCTCCGGAAAAGTCTGAGCAGTTTTGATTCTTCCTCCGTGAGGCGGTCCTCGGCGTTCAGAGGCTCCGTCTCTTCCTTTTTCACGCCGACGAGCTCATCCATACCTACGCCGAGATAAGAGGATATCCGGTAAAGAGCCGTGAGCTTTTTCGTCTCGGAATCCCTCTTGAGCATGCTGTCAAGCGTCGTATACGGCATCCCGGTGACCTTGGCAAGCTCGGACTTTGTTATATGCTTTTCACGCATGAGATCGCTTATCTTCCCGCTGAACGACATCGTCGATACCGCCTTTCACTTATTCTGTGATTATGATATCACAAATCCGGGGATAAGTAAAGCGCAGATTACGAAAATTCATAATTTTCACCCTTTTTTCCGAAAAAAACGCGCGCTGCCGGAAGCGGCGATTTTTTTATAAAAAACCGCCGCCGCGTATGGAAAAACGACCCGATCCATGATATAATAAAGTATGGTTTATCTTAGGGGTATTGTACCATAAAACACAATTATACCAAAATAAACCGATATATCACGATAAAACGCCGCCTTCACGCGGCAAAAGTGAACGCTTTGATCAAAAAAATCGAATCAAAAAAGGAAATATAAGACCATGATGAGAATAATCACCGGCACCGCCCGGGGCACGAGGCTCGAGGCTCCGCGTTCCGACAAAACGCGTCCCACGACGGAAATGGCGAAAGAGGGCATCTTCAGCTCGATACAGTTCGATCTCGAGGGCAGGAATGTCCTCGACGCGTTCGCCGGCACCGGTCAGCTCGGGCTCGAGGCGCTCAGCCGCGGCGCGGCGAAATGCGTTTTCGTCGATTCCGACGCGGAAGCGTTCGAGATCATAAAGAAAAACGCACAAAAGAGCGGGCTTTTTCCGAAGTGCCGCATACTCAAAAGCGAATTCGGCGAATATATAAAGTCCGCAGTCAGAGAAAAGGCGAAATTCGACTTTGTCTTTCTCGATCCGCCCTACGGCTCCGGCACGGCGCTCGACAGCGCGAAAAGGATATTCAAGGCGGGACTTGTCGCGCCCGGAGGAAAGCTGTTCTGCGAATCGGACGATCCGTCGCTCGTGAGCGTCGAGGACGTCAAAAACGATCCCGTGTTCCGGGACGTTTCGGAGCTGCGGGTATACAAGTACGGCAGGACATATTTCTACTGCTTCACCGCAAAGATCGAAGGAGAGGATGCGGAGATATCATGAAAACGGCTGTTTTTCCCGGAAGCTTCGACCCGATCACGGTCGGACATTACGACGTGATACTCAGAGCGGCGGAGATATTTGACAGAGTGATCGTCGCCGTAATGAACAACTGCGACAAGCGGTATATGTTCGATCTTGACAAGAGGTTCGAGATGGTCAGGGCTTCCTTCGACGGGATCCCGGGCATCGAAGCCGTAAAATCCGACGGGCTTCTCGCTCAGCTCGCCCTCGACAACGACGCCGCCATCGTAAAGGGGATCAGGAACGCCTCGGACTTCACTTACGAATACGAGCTGTTCGAGATAAACAAAGCCATAAACGGCAGAGAGACGGTATTCCTCCCCGCCGCAAAGGAGCACATCTTCATTTCATCGACCTTTGTGAGGGAGCTTATCAGCTACGGACGGGACTTTTCGGCGTTCGTTCCCGCGCCCGTATATAAATATTTGAAAAAATCTTAGAATTTTTCTTCAAAAGGGCTTGCATTACTCGGTTTCCGATTGTATAATAATACTCGGGTGGTGAAAAGTGGGTCAAAGTGGTGGATCCGGATACACAAAAACACCCGAAATCACGGAAACGGAGGTGCGGCAATTGCTCATAGGCGAATATTCATATTCGGTGGATGTGAAGGGCAGACTCTTCATACCCGCCAAAATGCGCGAAAAGACCGGAGACAATCTCGTCATAGCGAAGTCCTTCGACAATTGTCTCAACGTATACTCCGAAGAAAAGTGGGCGGAATTCGCCGCAAAGATCCAGGCGCTCCCGGAGATGGAGTCCCGCGCCGTGAAACGATTCATTTTCTCGTCGGCGCAGGAGCTTCCCGTTGATTCTCAGGGCAGAGTCTGCATCCCGCTTTCTCTCAGGAAATACGCGCATCTCGACGAAGACAATTCCGCGATGATCGTCGGCGTCGACGACCGCATCGAGATATGGAGCTCCGGCGAATACGAAAAGATGCAGTCCGAGATAGACCGGGAGGAGCTCGTATCCTTCCTCGTGAAGAGCGGCTTCTGATCCTGCCGGCGCGGTAAAAATGGCAGAAACGAATTTTTCACACTACTCCGTACTTCTGAGCGAATCCATCTCGCTGCTTAACGTAAAAAAGGACGGGCTTTACGCCGATCTCACTCTGGGCGGCGGAGGTCATTCCCTTGAGATACTCAAAAAGCTCGACGGCGGAAAGTTGATCGCCTTCGACAGAGATCCGGACGCGATAGCGGCTTCGAAAAAGCGGCTCGCGGCTTTCGAAGACAAGATAATCTACGTAAACGACAATTACAAAAACATAAAAAAACGCGTCAGCGAGCTTTGCGGCACGGAGTTCAAAGGCGGATTCCCGGGATTTGACGGCGTGATAATGGATCTCGGCGTCTCATCGTATCAGCTCGACACTCCGGAACGCGGCTTTTCGTACCATACGGACGCGCCTCTCGACATGAGGATGAACAGAGAAGACCCCCTCGACGCGAAAACCGTAGTCAACACGTATCCGAAGGAAAAGCTGAGAAAGATAATTTCCGAATACGGCGAGGAAAAGCTCGCCGACAGGATCGCCGCCGCGATCGCCGCGAGAAGAGAGATTTCACCGATAAACACGACTCTCGAGCTTGCGGAAACGATAAAATCGGCGTTTCCGCCGAAGATGAGGTTTTCCGACAAGCATCCGGCAAGACGCACGTTCCAGGCGATAAGGATAGAAGTCAACGACGAGCTCGGCGGTCTCGGAGATACGGTCCGCGACTGTGTGGACATGCTGAAAAAGGGCGGCGTTATCGCCGTGATCTCGTTCCATTCGCTCGAAGACAGGATAATAAAGGAAACGTTCAGAAAATTCACGGACGGGTGTACGTGCCCGCCGGATTTTCCCGTTTGTACGTGCGGCTTCGTTCCGTCGCTCAGGCTCCTCACGAAAAAGCCGATCGTTGCCGACAGCGACGAGCTCGACGAGAATTCCCGTTCAAGGAGCGCCAAGCTGCGCGCCGCGGAAAAAATAACGGATCTTGCGTTCTTTCCGGGCGAAAGCTGAAGACGCCTTTGAAAAGCAAATAACGTACAAGCAAGCACACATAATATAAGAAGATAAAGCATCGGATAAGATCCGGGATGAAAAAAACAAGGAAAGGAGAAAAGATATGCCTACGTCAACGCCTACGTACAGCGGCGTAAAGCCGTCCGAAAGCGCCGACTACACGGATATCCTCGTCACGTCGCAGCGAAAGACGAGACGGATGCCCGAGCCGGAAACGCAAGAATCTGATATCGACTATTCTCCTTCCCGTCCGAAGCCCCGTAAGCTCAATCATTCGCGGAAGGTACGCCGTGACATCGGAGCGCTTAAAAACGATTACGAAACAGCTCCGTCCGCCATCATAACCTTCGGAGGCGCGGTTTCGAAAGCCGACGAGCGCGAAGAGGAGGACAAAGCCGTCGAGGCTTACGCATCTCTCGGAGAGGACGCCGTATCGGACGCAAAAGTCATCCGCGTACGCAAATCGTTCCCGTGGCACATCGTCGCCTTATGTCTGCTTCTCTCCGTCATGATAATGTACATGCTCTCCCTGTTCATCAAGGCAGACGGATACAGAGCGGAGATAAACTCCATGAGCTCGCATCTGATTTCCGTTAAAGAAGAGGAAACCCAGCTTCTGATCCAGCTCGAATCGAAATTCAATCTCGCGGACATAAGCAAGATCGCGCAGGAAGAATACGGGATGGTCAGCGCGGATTCCCTTCCCAAGAAGTACATAGTTCTCACGGACGAGGACACCTGCGAAATACTCGAAGACAAGTCGTCCGAAAGCATCGGCACTTTTCTTTCGCCTTTCGGCGAATGGCTCAGAGATCTTTTGGAATAACGGTCGCAGCTTTTTCATATTTATTTATAGTTTCGCGGAGCAAGGAGGATGTGTCATTACGCTGTCTTTCCTTGCTCGTCGTTTTTAGCGGCGCTTTTGCGCCGCGGCTCACGGAGCCTTTTCCTTTTATTATATGATATACCCACAGAGCTGGCGAAGAGCCGTATTGAACAAAAGATGCACCGTCATCTTCATAGTATTTCTCGTCATCGCGTCGCTTCTCGTATACTCGCTCGCGGGGCTTCAGATCATCGACCACGACAAGTATAAAAACCTCGTGGTGAATCAGCTCTCGCGCACGATAGCCATAGAAGCGAAGCGCGGTACGATTTACGACAGAAACATGAACGCGCTCGCGGTCAGCGCCACCACGGAAAGAGTTTTCATTTCCCCGCGCGACATACCTCAGATGACCGTGCGTGAATTCATAAACGCCAAGCTCGAAAAAATAACGAACGAAGAAAAAAGGAACAGCGAGCAGGCGAGATACGACGCGATCTTTGAAAACAAGGATATCACCGTGACTCTCGATCTGGCAAGGCTGCTTTCATCCGTTCTCGGAGTCAGCGAGGATTCCGTTCTTGAAAAAGCCGCGAAGACGATGCGCGCCGACGAGACGATAATGAACAAGGTCGAGCTCGAGCTTACGGGCAAGCTGAGAGAAGCCGTCAGGGAACGTGGATACACCTCGTTCGTATATTTCGCCGAACAGTCGAAGAGATATTATCCGTACGGCACCCTCGCCGCCCACGTCATAGGCTTTACCGGTACCGAGGGCAACGGTCTGGCGGGCGTGGAAGCTTATTACAATTCCTATCTTTCCGGCGTGAACGGCAAGGTAGTCATCGCAAAGGACGGCAGTTCCAAGCTGCTCGACGTAAATTACGAGGAATACATCTCCGCCACCGACGGAATGGATCTGATGCTCACCATCGACTGGACGGTACAGAGCATACTTGAAAAATATCTCGAGATAGCCCTCGACGAGAACCTCGCGCACAACAGAGTAGCCGGAATAATAATCGACGTGACCAACGGCGAGATACTCGCCCAGGCGACGAAGAGCGATTTCGATCTGAACGCCCCGTTCGAACTCGACGCAAAGTCTCTCGAGCTTCTCGACGCGTTCGAAGGCACGGAGGAAAAGAAAAAAGCATACAGATCGGAGCTTTTGTATGCTCTGTGGAAGGACAAGATAACGACGGAGATATATGAGCCCGGATCGACCTTCAAGATCGTCACCTCCTCCATAGCCCTCGAGGAAAAGCTCGTGAACGACAAGGACAGGTTCTACTGCCCCGGATACATAAAGATCCCGGGATACTCCTCGCCGATAAGATGCGCGAGAACGTACGGTCACGGTCTCCTCACCTTCGCTCAGGCGCTCCAGCAATCCTGCAACCCGGCTTTCGTCACGATCAGCCAGAGGATAGGTACCGATCTCTTCTATAAATATTATAACGCGTTCGGATACACGAAAAAGACCGGCATCGACCTGCCCGGCGAGGCGTCAAATCTCTTCTTCAATCTTTCCACGTTCGGATCCGTCGACCTTGCGGCGGCTTCCTTCGGGCAGAACTTCAAGGTAACGCCCATATCACACATCTGCGCGATCTCCGCCATAGCAAACGGCGGTCATACCATAACGCCCCACATACTCAAAGCCACCCTCGACAAGGACGGCAACGTAGTCGATACCTTCGAGCCGGAAAAGAACAGGCAGATAATCTCCGAGGAAACGGCGAAAGAACTCAGGGACATCCTCGAAGAGGGCGTTCACGTAGGCGGAAGCAAAAACGCGGCGGTCGTCGGTTACAGCGTGGCGGCAAAGACGGGTACATCCGTCAAGACCGAGCTGAAAACAGACGAAAAGACGCAGTATACAGCCTCCTGCGTGGCTTTCGCGCCCGCAGACGATCCCAAGATAGCCATACTCATCATGATAGACGAGCCGAACGGCAAATCGTTCTACGGCGGCACCATCGCCGCTCCCGTCGTATCCAAGGTCCTCTCCGAAGTGCTTCCGTACCTCGGCATCGAGCCCAAATATACTGATACGGAGCTGGCGTACATCAAAAACACGCTTCTTGACTACCGCGGACTCACTACCGAGAGAGCTGTCGAGGATCTCAAATCCAAAAAACTCAATTACAAGATAATCGGTGACGGCGACACGGTCACGAACCAGATACCGGCTCACGGTCAGTCACTCATGGCAAACGGCGTCGTCGTGCTTTACACCAACAACATAATCCCCGAGAACACGGTGAGAGTGCCCAACCTCTACAACATGACAGTCACCGCGGTGAACAACGCTCTCACGAACGCCGGTCTGAATCTGGCGCTCGTCGATCAGACCATCGATTCTCTTGGAGACGCCACGGCGGAAAAGCAGAGCATCCCCGCAAACACCATGGTCGCTCCGGGCACCGTGATAACCGTGGAATTCAGGCATTATCAGGGAATAGAATAACGGCGAAGCGCCGGCATTCCCATCCGCCGTCCAATAGGAGGACAACATGACAGATATCCAGCTTTTATCAGGAGTCAGCGACAGACTCGAACTCGTCGAAAACCGCCTGAAGTCATCCTGCGAGGTGACCGGCGTCGTATCTGATACAAAAAAAATAAAAAAAGGAAACGTCTTCGTCTGCATTAAAGGCGCCTCGTTCGACGCGCATGAATTCGCCGCGGACGCGATCAGGGCGGGGGCGTGCTTCGCCGTCGCGGAGCGTCCCCTTGACGAAAGCATCCCGCATATCGTCGTGAAAAGCACGCGCAGGGCGCTTCCGCTTTTGCTCTCGTCTTTTTACGGTTTTCCCGAAAAGAGCTTCAAACGCGTCATCGGCATAACCGGCACGAACGGCAAAACGTCGACCTCATACATGCTGAAAAACATCTTCGAGGCGGCGGGATACAAGACCGGTCTTATCGGCACCATGAAATATCTCGTGGGAAACGAGGAATACAAGTGCGATAAGTCCGGAGCCTTCCTCACCACGCCCGATTCCGAGCTGCTGTTCGCACTGATGGACGAGATGCGCCGGAAAGACGTCGACGTGCTGATAATGGAGGTGTCCTCACATTCCCTCGCTCTCGACAAGGTGTGTTCCATGCATTTCGACGATGCGATTTTCACGAATCTCACCGTGGATCATCTTGACTTTCACAAAACGATGGAAGCTTACCGTCAGGCGAAGAAAAAGCTCTTTGCCATGGCTGACACGGGATTTTTCAACAACGACGATCCCTCAAGCGCGGAAATGATGAAGAATTCGCCCTGCAGATGCGTCACCTACGGCGCAAAAGGCAACGAGGCGGACTTCACCGCCAAAAACATTCGCCTCAAAGGAGCCGAGGGCATCGAATACGAGCTTCTCGCCCAGGGACTCATTTTCAGGATAAAGCTGCCGATCCCCGGCAATTTCTCGGTATATAATTCCCTCGCCGCCGCCTCCTGCGCACTCGACTGCGGTATTCTTCCCGGAGTCATAGCCGGCGCTCTCGCAAACATGGAGCACGTCAGAGGAAGGATCGAGCGGGTGCCGATCGACGCGCCGTATTCGGTGTTCATTGATTTCGCCCACACGCCGGACGCGCTTGAAAACGTGCTGAATACCATTAAGGGTTTTGCCGAAGGCAGGATAATAACGCTTTTCGGATGCGGCGGAGACAGAGACAAGACGAAAAGACCCGTCATGGCAAAGATAGCCGCGGATATGTCCGATTTCGTCATCGTCACATCCGACAATTCGCGCACCGAGGAAAAAGAAGCCATAATCAAGGATATCCTCGTCGGCATGGAAAACGTGAAAACGCCATACGTCTCCATAACGGACCGCACGGAAGCGATAAAATACGCCATGGACATGGCTGAAAAGGACGACGTCATACTTCTCGCGGGAAAGGGCCACGAAGAGTACGAGATCGACAAGACCGGGAAGCATCCGTATTCGGAAAAGAACATCGTCACTGAATACGCGGCGAAACAGGCAAAGAAGCTTTGATCCCTCAGATTCGGAGATATCATGACTGACCTTACCATTGAAGAAACTGCATCGGCAGTCGGCGCCGAAGATATAATATACGGTCCGTCCG
>Ga0079305_1001681_pt1 | contig 26241 bp, 29 predicted proteins | sample LMS_cellobiose_e_FD_79183 | JGI IMG/M metagenome (GOLD analysis project Ga0079305, IMG submission 79183) | Rumen-fistulated moose microbial communities from Alaska, USA - LMS_cellobiose_enrichment | ecosystem: Host-associated > Mammals > Digestive system > Stomach > Rumen fluid ... | reverse complement strand
GAACAGCGCGGTTTTCCTGTCTCCGAGCTTATCCAGTTCCAGCTCGTCGTACATCGTGATCTCCCGCAGCTCCTGGATGTCAAAGGGAGCAAGTCGCGCACCGCAGGAGATATTGATACTCTTCGCCGTTTTGCCCGCCGCCAGCTTATATTTGGCATACTGTCGGCAAGCGAAGTGGTTCGGTTCGCGGCTTGCGAGCTCCTTAAACGCCAGATCGACCGGGTTTTCAAAGGTTTCGTCATCCTCGCGGACTTCCATCGCGTTGACCATTTCGATCAGCGTAGCAAAGTTCTGTTCTTCTTTCGGGGCTTCATAATGGATATACCCAATCAAAGCCGTATAGAGAAGCGTTTCGGCTTTCTGCCAGAAGTCGTCGCCGGATTTGCCGTCCCCCTTGGTGTTGGCGATCAGGGTGTTGACGAGCTTCAGAATATCTTTTTCGGAGTGGATATACTCGAACGGGTTGTAGTGATGGGACTTTTTGAAATTGATCGTGTTGAATATTCTGATCTTGTAGTGATTGCGCTGGAGGAGCTTCCCGCACTCGATCACGATGCTGCCTTTCGGGTCCGTGACTACGTATGAACTGTGAAGCTGCATGAGGTTCGGCTTAATAAAGAAGCGGGTTTTGCCGGAACCGGAGCCGCCCACAACAAGGACGTTCTTGTTCCGAGCATTTCGCGGGTCTTTCGGCCTGTTTGACATCATAAGCCGCTCAGTCTCCGTCAGGATTACGTTGTTTTTGAATACGGGGTCTTCAAAAGGGGCAATGTCCTCATGCGTTCCCCAGCGGGCGCTGCCGTACTCCATGTTCTTGCGGAACTTCTTTGCGTTTTTGCTTTTCACATAGACGACAAGCCGCAGAATGACGGCAAGCGCGATACCGATCAGCAGATCTGCGGGGTGAAAGCTGGGAGCGAGACTCTGAAACGCCTCTCTGAACCCTTCCAGGATGTGCAGAACCTTCTGCGAGAAATCAGCTCCGGGTGCCAGACGCCAGCCCTGTCCGACTTTAGTTGCGAACAGGGCTATGAACGCATAGGGCAGGTTCGGGAGGATGATTTTCTTGAGATTGACCGGCTTTTTCACAGCTCCAACCCCTTATCCTTGTTCCGAACCTTGTTGACATCCTTCGTGAGTTCTTTTGGCTTGAGCGACCTGATGAGCTTTATGACGGAGGGCTTTTCTTTCTTCTTCTCCGCTTTCCTGGAATACTCGGTAAAGGCAGCGGTCAGAGCGTCGGCGTCCCGCGCCTTGAAGAAGACAAGGTACTTCGGAATCTCGCCGGAGCAGTCCTTCTTGACTGCGTAATCCACACCATACTTCCGGGCTACCCGTTCAAATCCCTTGATATTCTTCTCCGTAACCTCAATGTTTGAGACGCCTTGATTCTGGCCGACCAGCTCCTTGACTGTCTGTTTGCCGGAGGGCTTCACAGAGAGAGCGGCTTTGCTTTTGGTTTTTTCCTTCCGATAAGCAAGGTATTTGGAGATTGCCTGTTTCAGCACGTCCCCGGTGAGCTTGGCAGAACGAACCGCCAGCGTTACCGTCCTGTTTTCAACCTCTTCCTGCATAAAATCCCTCCTTTCAAGATGGAATTAAGGTTTATTTCGGAGCCCAGCCGACCACGAAATACAGGGTGAGAACAGTTTCTCCGATGATGGGACGAGATATGGCGGATATTACGGCATCATAGGTCAGAGGCAGCGCACTATCCGGCGCGATGATCCACTCGTATTCTGTGAGCGTGAGAACCGCAGTGTTATCGCCGCCGATTATTTCCGTAGCCGTGTTGTTTAGCATCAAGCCGATCTGTTTGCTGTCCACTTTTTCCGACGCCATGTTTCTGTTGTAAGGGACAACGCTCCAGCCGTTCTCACCGGAAACCCAAATATCTGTCACCATGACCGTTCCGGCAGAGTTGTTGAAGATCTGAGCGTTAGCGGCGGTAGTGACCGCGCCTGTTTCGGAAACGGCGATAGGAAGACAAGCGGGAACGGTTACCGAGAATCGCTGCACGAGCTGATAGCCGCAGTCGTCGCAGAGATAATCGCCGTCGTCGTCATGGTGCAAAGCGGTTTCAGTGGAGGAAAAGCCGCAAATACAGCTTTTCTCCCGCTGGTGTTCCGTGTCGCTGATGGCAATCCAGTCGGAGAAGGCCAGTTCATGACCCTCCGTGACCGTTTCAAGAGCTCCGCACACAGAACAAAGCAGATACACTTCATGTTCGACGGTATTCAGGGAAGCCCAGGAGACCGCGTTGAAGCTGTGTTCCGTATGCTCGATCTCGGTTTCCGGGATCACCTCGATCTCAATATCCGTATCGGACAGCTGGACAGGTTCTTCCGAAAACGCCGGTTCTTCATCGGGGACTTCCTCTAAGTCGGAGGCAAAAGCGGTGGTGCTGAACAGGGACATCAGAAACAGAACAGCCAGAAGCATTGCTCCAAACGGTCTGCGTCTTGTTCTTGTCATGGCGTCCTCCTTAGTCAACGATTGAGATAGTGAAAATGACGCTGGCCGCGGGGACGTTCTCCGCGTTGGGCGCGTCGCCGGAAACTTTCGCAAAGTATTCCAGAAGCATAGAGCCCTGCGCCGAGATCACGGGAAACGCGGAAGGAGTGATTGCAACGCTGCCGGAACCCTTGGTGCTGCATCCGTTGATTTTGAGCGCGATAGTCTTGGAACCGCTGAAGCTGTCATAGTTGCCGACCTTGTACGCCCCATCTGTGACCGAAAGGCCGGTGACCTGGACAGACCCGGTTTTGCTGTTGTTCGTGATCTTGGCGCTGTCCGCTACAACAACCTTGCCGTTGATAACGTAAATCGGGAGCGAAGCGGGCACGGTCACGTTCACGGAACGGTACTCATTGGAAACGGTGAGGGTGACCGGCACCGTCGCTGTGGTACTGCTGTCCGCAAAGGCCGTTACCGAGACCGAGAACATCAGGAGAAGCGAAAGGATCAATGCCATTACGGTTTTCTTCTTCATTTCTACTTCCTTTCCGCGGAGGGAAGGCGGGAAACCGCCATCCCTCCGCTGATTTGTCTGGGGGATTGCTTATTTCGCGTATTCCACAGCGTCCCACTCGACCACGAACACGACGGTGGCGACGGTGGCGCTGGTTACGGCGCTGGACAGGGAGGTAACGATAGCCGCGTAGTCGATATTGGCGTAGTTGCCGTTGGGATTGCCGACGCCGGACATATAGCAGCCGACAATCGGGCCGTCGATCAGGAGCTGCGTGTCGTCGTCAGTGGTGGTAAGACCCCAGGTGCTCCCGCCGACGCGGATAGCGAAGCCGAGCTTGTGAGAGTCAACCTTTTCCCACGCCAGAGAAGCCTTGTCGCCGTAAGCAGTCAGGTGCCAGCCGTTTGCCGCGGTAATGGTGACGTTCTTCACGCGCACCGGGCCATAGCTGTTGTTGACGATCTTGCAGCCGGTAGCGGTAACGACGGAGCCGTCGTCGGACATAGCCATAGGCAGAGCGGTCGGGACGGTCACGCTGAGCTTGGTCGGGGCAATATCGTCTTCGCCGCCGCCGATGCCGCCGTTGGTGGTGGTCAGCTCGACCGGGGTGCTCCCGGTTCCCCCGGAAGTGTCGATTTCAGCAGCGAACGCGGTGACGCTGACGGCAAGGGACAGGCAGAGGACGAGAATGAGAGAGAGAATTTTCTTCATTTTGATTACTCCTTTTCTGAAACCGCCTTAATGAAGGACGGTGAGTTGAATGATCGCGCCGGCGCAGCCGAGGTAATTGCCGGTATCGGGATCAACATTATAGAAAAGCGCCGTGCACTCGTAGGTGCCGGCACTCAGGACGGTATTGAGCTTTGCGGATTCGATCTTGCTTCCGACAGGGATCGCGCCGGACTTGTAAATCTGCTCATTCGTGTCGTTGCGGATGATCTCCACGACCTGCGGATAGCGGTTGACGCCCTCGTTGACGATCATTAGATTCCCAGCGGCAGACCCGTTCTCGAAAGAGGGCGAGGTATTCATGGAAATGTTTATCATTCCTTCCTCGACCTTTTCGTTGAGACCTTCGACGATGGTATCGAGATCTGCTTCATTCCATCCGCCCTCGACCGCGTTGGAATCGTAGATGATGCTGGGGTTAGCGGAAACCGTCCCATCCTGATTGCCGGTTCCGGGCTTGCCGCCGCAGCTCTGCACGAGAAAAACGATAACCGCGATCACGAGAAGCACCGCGATAGCGATCAGAGCGTTTCGGGTGGTGGTGTTGCGCTTGTTGTTGCTTCCTTTGCTGGACATTTTATTCCTCCTGTGTTTTCAGTTTTCACGGTTGAGACAGCAAAAAAGCCGCGCTAAGGCGGCGTTCCCGAACAGAAGGGGAAACAATTCATTCAGCGTTCTCCGATAGAGTGGTCGGTTTTCATCGGGGCGGGCTTTGCGGGCTCCATCGGGATCGCCATGATGCGGGAGCCCAATTTGAGGAAGCTCTCCGGCTGATGAAACATGCTTTCGTATTTCTCAGTCAGCTCCTTCGGCAGAGAAGTGAAGTCTTCCTCTCCGAGACCGCACACAAAGAAAGGACCGACGAGGATGTCCACGATCTGACCGTCCTCGTCTCTCAGAGCGCGGTTCAGGGCAGCTCCGTTCATTTTGCCTTCCTCGTCACAGACAATGGCCACGGGATCGTCGAAGGGATAGACGGCCTGGATATATCCGCCGACTGTTTTCTGGAGGGATTCCAGCTCGCCGGAAATGGAAACCATGCGCGGATACTGACCGGGTTCGACCAGCAGAACATCCAGGGTCTTGTCGGATTGAGCTTTCTCCTGGGCGAGCTCCCGTTCCTTGGACACTTCAAACTCCACATCAATGAAGTTGTCCGCGTCCAGAACATGATCTCCGGAGCGCCATTGATCGTTTACCATCTGCTCGGCTTCCTGGGCTGTCTCTGCCTGAACGGTTACGACCGCCTGGAGCTTTTCGGTGATGGTAACGTCAAACTCTTTCATGAGTTTCGTCCTTCCGGTTCGCCAGAGTCTCGCGCACTTCCGCGTTCAGGAGTTCGACCGCAGCCGCGATGATGGATTCGATGGCTTCACGGTCAACGTCAGCAGGCAGACCTTCCACAGAGACGATAAGACCGGAGGGAGCGATTTCGTCGGGCTCAAAGTCTTCGATTTCGTCTTCGGCCTCATCATCGGGCAGATCGTCAGGGAAAATGCTGTCGAGCACGTCGTCGCCGAGGTGGATATGAAGATCGCCGGAAATGTTGAAGTTTACGTTATACATAGCTTGATTCTCCTTTTTAATGTTCATTTTGGCGCTGCCTTTTCTTCTGCCATGCTTCAAGCAGCCTTATAATTGTTTGCTCCATCTGCTGGGGTGTGAAACTGCGGGGGAAGTATTTGCGGAGTGTGTCTGATTTCAGAACAATGCGGTCAAGCTCATCTTTCTTTTCTTCGGACATGATGCTATACATGGCAGACTGCGTACATTTCCCGTCGCGGCTCAGTTTCTTGATCCGCTGCGCCTGTGACAGAGATGGCGTATTCTGTGAGTAATCCATAGCATCCAGAACCTGACGCTGTTCATCCGGCTTGAGATAGGACAGTTCAACAGCAGGGCTGAGCGCAATTTCTTTGGAATCTACTTTTTCCTGAAGCTCGGGAACAAGCTCCGTCAGACGAATAAACCGCTGTACCTGACTATTGCTCGATCCCGCATCGTGCGCTACAAGGGATACTGCCCAGGATGACTTCTCCCCAACTTGGGGAGAAGTTGAATCGTCGCCTAAATCAACCCTTTTTCCCTGATGTTTCAGAGCTTCCAGCTTCATCCGGTACGCCTGAGCACGTTCCATAGGGGTGATTTCCTCCCGCTGAAGGTTGCTGTCCACCATCAGGATCACCGCTTCGTCATCCGTAAGATCGCGTACTATGGCAGGGAGTGTTTCCAGTCCCGCAAGCTCTGCGGCATGAAGCCGTCTGTGCCCGGAAACCATCTCAAACCCGCCTCCGGGGTCCGGACGTACAATAACCGGATTCAGTATTCCTATCTGCGAGATGCTGTCTATCGTCTGCTGCATCAGCTCATCATCCTTCACCTGAAAAGGATGATCGGGGAAGGGATGAATCTGCGAAATGGGTATGTGCCTTACCTCTTCAGGCTTATCACGCGCATTGTTGGTATCGGCCAAAAGCATCACCTCCTACAATGATTCGCCTTCTTTATGCGTGTAGTCCGGTATTTTGGAACCATACATATCGTGGTTGACGAGGCTGCGGTAGTAGTGCCCGATTGTCAGCGGGGCGTTGTACAGGGTTGCAATCAGGTATTGCCGCATGTTTTTGATTTTGGTTGTGTTTTCCTCAAGACAGTCCATGACAAACCGGATGTGTTCGCTGTTCAGCTTGAGAAACTGCGATTTCACCACTTCCGCGGGCTTTTCTTCTCTGAGAACTCTGATATACGGAGCAGTAGAGCAAACTACATCGACAATCAGATCCACGATTTCTTCCAGAATGTCTTTGTAGAGCGAACGGTCAGCCAAGAGAATGTCGTACTCGATGTTCTCCTTGATGATGCTCCTGTATATTTCTCTCTGAGCCGCATCGCTTCTTTTCGTTTCCGTCCGGCAGGGTTCGGCAGGAATGAATAGATAGGAGTCAGTATCGAGAGAATCAGTTTTTTTGAAGTCAGTATTTCTACCGTCCTCTTTTCGGATTTCTGGAATTCCTGTTTGCGAACTTCCAGAAGTTCGATTATCGGACTTCAAGAAGTTCGTTTTTGAGACCCCGGAAATGAAGTTCTTCACGAAAATCAGGTTTGGCTTACCGAGCCCCTGACGCTTCCTTTCAATGAGCCCTGTGTTTCCGTCCAATTCATCCAGCAGCTTCACGGCTTTCCCGTGGCCGCAGCCGAGTGATTCTTCCACTTCATCCACCGTGAAGATGATGTAGACCCGGCCTTCCTTGTCCAGCCAGCCGTTTTTGGCTGAAAGATTCATGCGGTCGAGTAAAATCCCATAAAGCAACTTAGCGTCGGTCGAAATCGAGCCAAAGGCTTCGTCCGTGAAAAGGGCCTTGGGAATACGGTAAAACGAGAATTGATCCGCCTGCTGCCCATAGAAATAGTCGTAGGTCATGGGCTCACGCTCTCCTTTGCGAAACCGACAGATCTCATCAACTTCTTGGTACACCAGCCAAGGCAGGGGGAAGCTCGTCCGTAAGGACATCCTTCGCATTCCGACTGCGGGATCTTAGGGGTTTCCTGCTTGGGGTACGTCATCGGGACACCGTTTCTTATTGGCGGTTTCTGCGGAATCGGGCAACAGCAGCCGGACGGATAGACGCAACCTGTTTTGCGGCCTTTCCAGTAATGACAGTAGCGACAGGAGTACACGTTATAACTCCAGTCCTTCCCGTATGCTCTCAAAGGTTTCACCTCCTTCTACCCGCTTCGGGGCACAAAAAAAGAGCGTGCCTGTCAACTCTGAATCTCAGAGGAGGCGGACACGCTCTATGTATTATTCTGTTTGTTACCCTTATTTCACAAAAAGTTTTAAGGGAATTTTCCCTTTCCCGATTGACTATTCCCTTATTTTATGGTATAATATAAGGGAATAATACTGGAGGTGAGGGAATGAGAACTTTTAACTACTCACTTATAAAAGATCAGAAGTGGGACTCTGAACTTCTCGGTCTTATTGCCGCCATATACAAGGAAGCCGGCAAGCAGGAACTATATTTGAAGCAAAGACCGGAAGAACTCGAAAAGCTGGTCGAGATCGCTAAAGTCCAAAGTACCGAGGCTTCAAATGCGATTGAGGGAATCCGGACAACGAACACCCGTATAAAGCAGCTTGTTGCGGAAAAGACGGCTCCAAAGAACAGAAGTGAGCAGGAAATCGCAGGTTATCGTGACGTTCTGAATATCATCCACGAGAGCTTTGACGCCATCCCAATCACTCGGAACTATATACTTCAACTGCACAAAATTCTGTACAGCCACTCGAATAACCCTATAGCCGGTAACACAAAAAACGTGCAGAATTATATCAGCGCGTCTTACCCGGACGGGCATACCGAGATACTGTTTACGCCGCTTGCTCCCTATGAAACACCTGAAGCACTTGATCGGATATGCGAGGAGTACAACAGGGTCATTGGCAACATGGAACTTGAGCCGTTGATTGCGATCCCGGTCTTCATTCATGATTTCCTCTGTATTCACCCGTTCAATGACGGAAACGGACGCATGAGCCGGCTGCTGACGACACTTCTGCTCTATCGGAACGGTTTTTATGTCGGAAAGTATATCTCCCTGGAAGCGAAGATCGCAAAGAATAAAGATCTGTATTATGATGCTCTCTCAGCATCACAGGACGGATGGCACGAGGGCAAAGACGATCCTGTGCCCTTTATAAAGTATCTGCTTGGAACTATACTGGCTGCGTACAGAGATTTTGAAGACCGGTTCGCACTTGTCGAAACGAAGCTCCCGGCAATAGAAACCGTCAGACGGGCAACCGAAAACAAGATCGGTCGCTTCACAAAGCAGGATATACGGGAACTTTGTCCTTCTTTGAGTCTCAGTTCGGTTGAAGGCGCTCTCCGGAAACTTGTTGCCGGAGGTGAACTCAGACGTGAAGGCAGCGGAAAAAACACCTATTACCTCAGAACAAATTGATTCCCTTAATCCAAATGGCTTTCCCTTAACTATATGGTGATTATAAGGGAATGATCGCATGAACGAAAGCATCTGCTCGTTGAACGGGCAGGTGCTTTTTTGTCGAGATGACTACAATTTCCCGGGGCAAGACTGCAATTCTGAACAGCTAAGACTGCAAGTGTTTTGTCCGTGTTGAAACTGGAACGCTTGCTGTCGCTGGGCTTTTTAATCAAGGCTGCAAGATTGCAAGACTGCAAAAGGATGCGTATCATTTTGGTAGAATGGCAGACCGGGATTTCCTTTGATGCACTATGGATGGAACTCCGCCATTAGTTGGGATTCTGGCAAACTGGTAACTGTGATTACCCCTTTGTGAACCGATTCCTGCTAAAATATAATCAGGAAAACTATATCTGCTGAATCATAGTGCATAGAAAGGAAATGCACATGATAGAGACGTTTGGAAGCCGATTGAAGCAGCTTAGGTCAAGCAAAAACCTCCGTCAGGAGCAGTTGGGGAGGCTTGTCGGAGTGAATAAAACGGCAATCCATTATTATGAAAATGATATGCGTCAGCCTCCATACGAAACTTTAATTCGCTTGGCATCAATTTTCAATGTCACGACGGATTATCTTCTCGGCTGTGAAAAAAAGAATGTGATTGACGTGTCTGGTCTGACAACGAGCGAAATGACATTGGTTCGCTCTCTTGTTGATAACATGACTCAGAAGAATATGCGGCTGGAAGGCCGCAGACAATTAACGGGTTATACTGATGATTGACGATAGAAACAGCGCCTTTGAGTATTACGCAACAATTCAAGAGCAGAGCGTAGACTGGCTTTGGTACCCGTTTATTCCGTCTGGAAAGATAACGCTATTACAGGGTGATCCTGGTGAAGGAAAATCAACCTTTATCATCCATGTCATTGCAGCTTTAACCACTGGCGGAAAGCTCCCGAACGGAGTTCAAATTGAAGCTCCTATATCTGTGATTTATCAATGCGCAGAAGACAGTCTTCAGGATACCATCAAGCCACGATTGATTCATGCTGGGGCTGACTGTACAAAAGTTGCGTTTATAGTGGATGAGGATCAGAGACTCTCTTTGGATGATGATCGTATTGAGAAATGCATACATGAAACCGGAGCAAGATTGTTCGTCCTCGATCCTCTACAGGCGTATATAAAGCAAGATGGTGATCTGCAAAGTGTAACGCGCATGAGGAACCTGATGCGCAGTTTATCAGCAGTTGCGGAGCGATACCATTGTGCCGTCGTGCTTATAGGACACTTGAACAAGGCTTCAGGCGGTAAAAACCTTTACCGCGGTCTTGGTAGTATAGATATAGCTGCTATAGCAAGAAGCGTTTTGATGATTACAAGAGACGAGACATCAAAAGAGATACGCTATATGCATCCGATAAAATCAAGCCTTGCACCGGAGAGTTACGGAATCAGCTTTATTCTTGACCCGGACACTGGATTTCATTGGATCGGCAAGTGTCTTATCAACTACGCAAGTTATGCCAGTATTAGCCAAGTGCCCCTCTCAAAGAAAGGCCGAGCGAAAGAACTACTTTCCTTGATGTTATCAGCAGAAGACATCAGAAGTACCGAAGCTATTTCCAGGTTGACATGGCTTGGAATATCGGAACGTACCATACGGAGTGCTCAGAAAGAACTCGGCGTTGAAGCATATCGCAAGGCGGGCGTTTGGTATCTACGGTTGTCCGATGCAGGAAAAAAGTCTGGAGCAAAGATTGACAATGAATAAGAAATATCACGTTGCCGGATATGTGAAACTGGCCAAGCTCTGGGAAAGATCGCGGAAACAAGCTCTTCATTATCATCAGGAATACTTCCAGAACAGGTTTGCTGACATTGATGATTCAGAGCTTGTAGATGTTTATGTGGATATTACGGGAAATAAGCAAATCTATAAGCGGATGGAAATGGTCAGACTTTTGAGGGATTGTACTCTTTGCCGCATTAACTGCATTGCAACGCCGACCAAAGCATATCTTGCGCCGAATACCGAAGAGCTCTGCTATCTTCTGTTTTTCTTGTTCCACTTGAGTGAGCGCGTAGACATTCTCAGCGAGGATGATCCTTTACAGATTGATACGATTCAAAACCCGGATAAGCAGCGGGAAGCCTTAACAAAGATGGCCGATGATTATGTTGCTCTTAATTCGGCAGAATACAAAGAATGGGAAACCAAGCTGAAACAAGCTATGAACAAGCTCGCGTGTCAGTAACCCCACAGAAAGAGAGACGTATAAAATGATTGACAGCAAGCCGGAAAACGCTGAGATTATCAAGGAACTTGAGGGAGCGACCTCCGAGGTTCAGGAGAATCTTGTTTCTGTTCAGCAAGACTGGCAAAAGCGGCATGATGATCGAGAAGCATATAGAGAAGAATTACGCACACGTGTAAGGAAAGCTCAGCCAAATGCTGAATACTTTCGTCCTGCAAAACCGCAGCCGACTATTTCTGATGAAAGTCATAAGAAAGTAGCTGCTTATGCTCGTGTCAGCACAAAAAGTACAGAGCAGACTTTGTCTATTGAGAACCAGACAAAGTATTATACGAAGAAAATAGAAGACAACCCAAATTGGGAAATGGAAGACATCTACGCCGATGAAGGCAAATCGGGGACTTCGCTACGGCACAGGGATGAATTCAACCGAATGATGGAGAGCGCGCAGAAGAAAAAGATGGATCTAATCCTTTGCGCCAGCGTTTCCCGATTTGCACGAAACATTTCAGATTGTCTGGAGCAGGTTGCTTTGCTGAAGACCATGAATCCATCGCACCCTATCGGCGTCTATTTTGAAACTGAAAACATCTATACGCTCGATCCGGCCAGCGATCAGAACCTCCACATACACGCGCTTCTTGCTGATTGGGAGTCCGGTAATAAAAGCCGCCGTATGATCCTTTCCTATGACCAGAGGATTTTGACCGGGCAGTATCCGGTTGCCGATCTGCTTGGCTTTCGACACACCAAAGACGGAGATCTTATAATACAACCGGAAGAAGCAAAGACTGTTCGTTTCATGTTTATCGCACGTATCATAGGCTATGGATTTGATGAGATCGCGGAGATTCTGACTGACAAACAGCGGCCGACTTTGAAAGGTCGGACAGAATGGAACCCGAACATGATCCGCAACATCATGTCCAATGAAAGAACATGGGGAGATCTTGAGGCCAGAAAAAGCATTGTTATCGATTACAAAAAGGGCATAGTGGTCAAGAATAACGGTCAGCGAGACTCAGCTTATGTTCCCGGTCACCATGAAGGTATCGTGACCCCTGCTTTTGCGCAGGCGGTGAAGCTGATATCCGCCAGCAGCCGTGCAGTAAAGGGCGGTATTCCGGTTATTCAGGTTATAACGCAGGGTGCTCTGAAAGGCTATATCAGCATTGTTCCCGGTTGGGGCGGCTACAGCGCCGAAAAACTGACTGAAGCATGTTTGAGCGTCTATGCAAGTGATGAACGCGATCAACTTCGTGCGGATGCTAATTTGATAGCCGGTCAATCTCATAGCAAGGTTCTATCCATGGAATTGACAGGATATGAAGTTCCACCTGGAGTATATTTCCTTCATAGGAATATGCCGTCGGTTACGATTTCCGGGAGAGGGCTGAAATTCAACAAAGCGTGTCACGATCGGCTGGACACATGCAAAGATATAGAGATACTTTACCATCCACTCCTCCAGTCAATAATTATCACTGAGGGTCAAACTCAATCATCAAGTAGTACCAGGTGGGTAGATGATTCGGGTATTTGCCTTCCGTTGGTTTCCGGCAGAGTCTTCTCTGAGGCCATCTATAAGCAGTTCGGCTGGTTTGAACAGTATCAGTTCCGTTTTCGTGGTGTTTACAAAGAACGTGAGGGGACAAAGTTTATCGTCTTCTCATTGGATGAGCCGCAGATTCTTGTTGGAAGGTCAAAGCCTGCGGTATCCGAAGAAAATGTCCGTGGGAATATCCGCTTTATCCCGTACAAGAAAAGCGGTGATGTCGCAGCTTTCTCTGACGACGGAACCGCTTACCCTGTAGAATGGGAAGGCAAATATGGAGTCTCATACAAACTGCGTAAGAGGCGGGACTCAATCATTAACAACATTCACAGCGACGATATTTTTGCGCCGAGTGTTTCCATAGAAGACCCTGACCTTGGAGAAATCCCTTCAACTGAAGAGTTGCAGGAAGAGCTCGAATATCTTTTGGCATCAATGTAAGGAGATATACCATGGATACTATCAATAGTCCCGAATCCGAGCGAGTCTCGAGGCAGTTTATTACTCCGCGAGAAGCCGAGCTGATCCAGGAACTTGCAAAGCTGCGGAAAGAACAAAAGCAGGAACTGGAATATGAGACCTTTGATGGGTATGAGCTGCCGCCGCCCACTCAGTTCCCAATGCTGAAAAAGCCTGCTGTTTCAATCAAGTACGGCCAGTTAAAGTTCAACATGGCCAGCATTCGTCTCTTTGAAGGCTTACCTCATATTCTGACACCTCTACATCCGGGAAAGAAGAGACTGACGATTATCCCCCTTTCCGAAGAAGAAAGTTCAACTGTTGATTGGGCAAGGCAGAAAGAAGGCATCTGGATAAATCGCGATATCACATCCGTTGAGTTTACAGATAGTATCTTTCGATTGATGGGATGGAATCAGGAATGCCGTTATAAAGCACTTGGCAGGATCGCAAACTCTGAACGCGGCCTTGTTCTGATCTTTGACCTGGAAGAGGCAGTCATGTTCACTCCAGACATGCACGAATATGTCGATCCGAATACGGGCGAAATCAGGCGAAGACAGATAAAATACTATCCTGATGCCTACAAGGATTGCATTGGCAAATCATATAATGACTATGTTGCAAGTCATCAGATGAGCATGTTTGAAGATTTCGCAGGGTATCAGGGAGACTATGCTGCTGGGGAATCTCAGATCTCAGCAGAAACGACGACCGGATCGGGAGAAGAAAATGAGTAATGATTCCACAAATAGGCTTTCGCTCTCCATCATGGGAGAAGAACACGGGATTCTAATTGGCAGAAAAACTATTGAAGCTCTCGGGAACCCTGATTATATCTGTGTTCTCAAGGGAGAGGACAAACAGTCCATTGCTTTTGCTCCTTGTTCACGCAAGCACATCTTATCTTTCAAAGTTCCGGATGGCTACATGGACTCTCGTAACATGAAGTTCAGAATCTATAGTCATGACTTTATTGAAGAGCTGCTTATGGCAAACGAGCTGGAACCTTCCAAGACGCATAAGATATTTGGTGAATACTCCAAAGAGCACAATGCAGCAATCTTTCCCTTAAAGGTATTATGAGTTTTATGTGACAGTATTTCTTGCAGTCTATGTTGAAGGCGTGCCTGCACTCCCTGAAATGGTGAGAGCAGGCACGCCGTATTTTCAATCTGTAATTCTGTTCACTGTAAGAAAATCTTTGAGGAGTTCTTTGTGCCTCTTTGATTTTTGCGGCAAAGCGCAAAGCGGAGGGGAAGCAAGGTACTCTGTTGCACTGATCTTTGGGATTAGAAAGCGTCCGGCAATATTGAAGTGCTTCAGGTTCTTGTTACACCAGTTGATGACGGTTGTCGTGTTGTAGCCGGTGAACTCAGCCATCTCTTTCACGGTTATCAAATCATCAAAAGGTTTCATCAGCCTTGAAAGATATTGAACCAGAAGTTTTCGGTTTTCTGGTGAAAGCTGGGGGGCGATAGATTCCTCCGGTGGCTTCTGTTTGCCAGCTGTTCCACTGTACCAGCCGCTTTTTGCTTTGTAGAAATCTGGCCGAATCTCTCGATCTTTCAGATATACGATTACATCGTCGGTTTTGATCGTATAGCGTCTTGTCTTCTTGCCAGTATCCTCGCAAGGGACGAGACTGTTCTGAAGGAGATAGAGGGCAGTTGCTTTACTGATGTGAGCTACTCGATAAAACTGATCCTTGCTCATGGTTTTTGGAAATTGGCGTTTGAGTTCTTTGAACTCGGCGTCTTTTTTCTTCATGTGGTTTCAACCTCTCTTTCTGGTCAACGACAGGTGCAACCACTTGTTCTCCCCACTTTTGGGGAGCTTTTTTCTTTGACGGTCCCGAAACGTGTTGCTGCTGTTTGGCTGCTGTTCTCCCCAAGTTCTCCCCAACGTGTCAAAAAATCTTTCAAAACGGTCGATTTTCTGCATGATTCGATCTGCCTTGATTTTACAAGGGTTTCCGGCTTTTGTGGGCTGTCGGCAGCTTGAAACACCTTGAAAAACGGGCTTCCGCAACTTCGCCCATCTTCCGCATAAAGGTACCAACTTCTTTCAACTTCCACATAGACAATTTGACTCGAAATCAGGTAGCTCGCAAGAGCTCGTGGGTTCGAATCCCACCGCCTCCGCCAAAAGGATGGACTCGCTCAGCGAGTCCATCCTTTTGATTTCGAATGGATTCGAACCGGAGGTGGCCCGGCAGAAGGCCACCGCCTTCACCATCAAAGAAACCTCTTTTGTCTGCCAGGGCAGAAGAGGTTTTTCGTTGCCTGCTTCCTCCTCATATGATATAATCAATCCACAAAACCGAAATATCCTCAGACAAAAAAGGAGACACCGAAATGAAACAAACAATCCTTCGCAAGTACGCCCGCCTGATCGCCCGGGTCGGCGCCAACATCCAGAAGGGACAGGACGTCTTGATCTTCTGCGGCCTCGATCAGCCCAAGTTTGTGCAGCTTCTGGTGGATGAATGCTACAAGGCCGGCGCCAGGAAGGTGAAGGTGGAATTCGATTACCAGCCGCTTTATAAGCTGGACGTGCGTCATCAGACCGTCACGGCACTGGCGAAGGTCGAGGAATGGGAGAAGGCCCGCCTCCAGCACTATGTGGATACCCTGCCCTGCCGCATCATGCTCGAATCCGACGATCCCGACGGGATGAAAGGCATCAACCAGGCGAAGATGGCGAAGGCCGACCGCAAGCGCTGGCCCATCGTCAAGCCATACTGGGACGAGATGGAGAACAAGTACCAGTGGTGCATCGCGGCCGTGCCTGGCGCAGCATGGGCGAAGAAGCTTTTCCCGGAGCTGCCGAAGGGAAGAGCCATCGAGAAGCTCTGGGAGGCGATCCTCTTCACTTCCCGCGTGACAGACGATCCCGTGGCGGCCTGGGAAGCTCACAACAGAGATCTGGCCGATCGCTGCGACTACCTCAACAGCCTGGGCATCGCGGAGCTCCGCTACAGGGGCGACAACGGCACGGAGCTCACCGTTGGCATGATTCCTGAGGCCGAGTTCAAGGGCGGCTGCGACCGGACCAAGAACAGCGGTATCTTCTTCAACGCCAATATCCCCACTGAGGAGTGTTTCATCTCTCCGATGCGCGGGAAGGCTGAGGGCATCGTCTACGCGACCAAGCCGCTGTCCTACAACGGCGAACTGATCGAGAACTTCTCCGTCCGCTTTGAAAACGGCAAGGCTGTCGAGGTCAAGGCAGAGAAGAACCAGGCGCTGCTGGAGCAGATGATCTCGATGGACGAAGGCGCCGCCTATTTGGGCGAGTGCGCGCTGGTGCCCGTCGATTCTCCGATCTCCGAGGCAGGTTTGCTGTTCTACAACACCCTGTTCGACGAAAACGCCGCCTGCCACCTGGCACTCGGTATGGGCTTTGCCGACACGATCAGAGGGTTTGAGAACATGACGCTGGACGAGTGCCGTGAGCTCGGCGTCAACGACTCGATGGAACATGTGGACTTTATGATCGGCTACGAGGGACTGGACATCGACGCCGTCACCCGCGACGGCAGCATCGTCCCCGTCTTCCGCAGGGGCAAGTGGGCTTTCTGAACGCCTGAAACCTGTGTAGGACAGGGAATGGTTCCTGCCCTGCATGATGAAGTCCTAAGCAGGACACCCCGAGGGCGATCGCCCCGGGGTGTCCTTTTGGTTTGGCTTTTTTCGAGACAACGCAAAAAGGGAGAGACTTTTCAGTCTCTCCCTTTTTGTGTTTCTGAAATCAGACAATAATCAGCTCAGAGGTCATGGCCGGGTTGATCTCGTTCTGATCCTTGTTCCGGGCCGTGGACTCGGGAGGCAGATAGGAGCGGACCTCCCAGTAGTTGACGTGCACCTTGTGGGCGCCGGTCTCCAGGCCGCCGGGCTTTTTTACCTTGATGAAGCACATCTCATCGATGGGCCACATCACCCGGTCGTACTTGCCCATTTCCGCATAGGTATATTCGATTCCGGAGATGGTGAAGGTGCAGTCCTCCGGACCGTACTTCACGCCATCCACAGCCAGATGATCAAAGCGGAACTGGCTCAGCCAGGTGCCGCGATAGACCTTCTGGCGAATACAGACCTGGAAGCCCCAGATGTTTCCATTCTCGTCCACCAGATTGCGGAAGCCCTTCTGCTGGACAACATCTCTTTCAAGCATCATAAGTCGTTACCTCCTGTCCTTATTCGCCGAGCAGACGCTTGAGCATGACATGATGGCGTCTGACCTGGGTGGTGGAATAGCCGGGGACCTTCTTATAGGGGCCTTCATACTCGGAGAGAAGCCAGCCGTTCCAGCCCTGCTCCTTCATGATGTTCACGACCTCCACATAGGGAATGGTGGTCTCGTCGAAGTTCTCATCCATGTTGTAGTACTTGGCATGGCAGGCATGGACATAGGGCAGCAGGGGGATGATGTCCTCGGGCTTGCTGGGATCCATGGGACGACGGCGGCCGCCGACGCGCTCCGGATCCTCGAAGGCCTTCGTCTGGAATACGCCGAAGTCGATGTTGAAGCCGAAGTACTTGGTCTGTTCCTTGTCGATGAACTCGCAGTAGTCCTGCACCATGCGGCTGGTCAGCTTGGTGGGGGAGTGGACCTCCGGCTGCATGACCACATTGTACTTCTCCGCATAGGGCAGCGCCATCTTGATGAACTCCCGCCAGTTAGGCACCGGGTTCAGGTCGCCGTCGATGACGCCCAGCTTGGTGCGCATGCAGGTGAAGCCCATAAAGGAGGCCAGCTTGATGTCGTGGACCAGCATCTCAAAGGCTTCCTCCGTGGTGTAGTCCCGATCCGGGAACATCCGGCTCTCCACCCAATGACCATACTCCACCGGAACGATGTCGTATTTCTCCACCAGACCGAACCATTTATCCAGCCAGTCGTTTGTGGGGTTGGGATAGCCCTTGATGATGCCATCCGCCAGGATCTCCAGGCCATGCGCGCCGATATCCTGCATGTGCATGAACATGTCCTCCAAGTCCATGTCCCAGTACAGCTCCTGATACCAGCAGTAGGTGGATACGCCGCGATGGATCCCGGGTTTCAAGGTTTTCTCCATGGTGATCTCCTCCAGTCGTTTTGTATTGAGGGTTTCTCTAAGATCAATATATCCCAGATTCGTTGCCTTGTCAACGAGTCGAAAGAGGATTTTTACAACAAATTTTGGCTGCCGTTTTCATGCATTTTGCCAGTGCAGCGGACCTGCAAAAGAAGGGACAGCTCCGCTTTTGCGGGGCTGTCCCATTACGATCCGCAGATTCTCAGCAGGCTGCCATCTTTACGGCGGTGTCCAGGGCGATGCGGATCATTTCACCGAAGGTGGTTTCCCGTTCCTCCGGGGTGAGATCCTCTCCGCGGAAAATGTGGTTGGACACGGTACAGATGCACAGGGCCCGCTTTCCGGCGGCTGCCGCATTGGCATAGAGCGCTGCGGCCTCCATCTCCACTGCCAGAACGCCAAGGTCCCGGGCGATCTCGTTGCCCTTGTATTCGGGGCCGTTGTAGAAGTTGTCCGAGGAGAAAAGATTGCCCACATGATAGGCAGCGCCGTGCTCCCGGGCCGTGTCCACAGCCGCGGAGAGAAGGCGATAGTCCGCGATGGGCGCAAAGCTGCCGGGGAAGCCGAAGATCTCAGCATAGTTGGAGTTGGTGCAGGCGCCCTGACCGATGACAATGTCCCGGACGTTGACGTTGTCCTGAATGGAGCCGGCAGTGCCGACCCGGATGATGTTCTCCACATCGTAGAAGTGGTAGAGCTCCCAGCTGTAGATTCCCATGGCGGGCATGCCCATGCCGGAGGCCATGACTGTTACCGGGATGCCCTTCCAGGTCCCAGTGTGGCCCTGAACGCCCCGGACATTGTTCACCAGCACCGGGTTCTCAAGAAAGGTTTCGGCAATGAACTTTGCCCGCAGGGGATCGCCGGGCATGAGAACCGTCTTTGCAATCTGCTCTCTGGATGCGCTGTTATGTGGTGTCATAGTCATTCCTCCCGGATGTTTTCTGAAACTATTATATTACAGACAGAAGAGAAGTCAAAAGGATTTTGTTTCAGCGTGCTTGCAGAAGCACAGAAAAGCAGCCCTGCGCTTTCGCGCAAGGCTGCTTGGAATCAAGCTTACTGCTCTCTCTTGCTGCGCAGGCGGGCACGGATGTCGTCTGCGTCCTTGTCGCTCATGCGCCACAGCAGGCAGGCTGCCGCGCCCAGGAGGAACAAGATGGCAGGGAAGAGGTTGACCACCATGTTGATGCCATGCATGGCCTCGGGCGTCTGACCCTGGTTGGCAACGTAGCCGAATGCCACCATCAGAGGCAGGCCCACGGCGCCGCCGACGGCGTTGCCGATCTTGGTCGCCAGACCGTAGGTGGCGTAAGCGGTACCGTCGGTACGCACACCGGTTTTCTCCTCCATGTAATCCACGGAGTCAGCAACCATGGACAGAGAGATGGGGAAGCCCATGCTGGTCAGGCCAAAGATGCAGCAGCCGATGATGACCATGGGGATGTTGTCGAAGGGCGCAAAGTAGATGACCAACAAGCCCACGGCGTTGAGAATCATGGAAATCATCAGGGTGTTGCGCTTGCCCAGCTTCTTGCAGAAGAAGGGAACGGCAAAGCTGGAAATAATGGAGCCAATGGACGGGATGGTCATGATCACACTGATCAGGGAGAAGGAACCCAGGCAGTAGATCACATAGAAAGCAGCAACTGCAATGCGGCCCATGAAGGCGGTCATCAGCAGAGTCATGACCAGGGAGATGATCATGAGGTACTTGTTCTTTACCAGGTTGCTGATGGTGTCCTTGAGGGAGAACTTTGCCGGCTGTGCTGCGGGCTTGACATTTTCACGGGCGGTGAAAAATACCAGCAGGAACATGGGGATGGAGATGATGCCGAAGATCACTGCAGTCATGGTGTAGCCGCGGGCAGAGGCAACTTCTGCGCCCTTGCCGGAGAACGCCAGCATCAGGGGAGCGGACAGCGCGTTGACGACCACAACGCCCAGGTTCATGCCGATATTGCGGGAGGCGTTGATCTTGTTGACCTGCGCGGAGTCAGTGCTCATAACAGCAGCCATGGCGCCGTAGGGGATGTTGACCAGCGTGTAGATCATGCCGGCCACGATGTAGGTCACGGCAGCCCAGATGACAGCCTTGCCGCCGCCTGCGAAGGGAGCGGTGAAAGTCAGAACGCCCAGGATTGCCAGGAAGGGGCAGCCAAAGGCGATATAAGGACGGAAGCGGCCCCAGCGGGAGCGGGTGCGCTCTGCAATGGCGCCCATCATGGGGTCGTTCACCGCATCCCAGATACGGGCGATGAGCATAATCGCGGAAACAGCGGCGGGTGCCAGGCCGACCACGTCAGAATAAAAGATGGTCAGGTAGGAACCCACAAAGGTCCAGACGAACTGGGAAGCCAGATCGCCGAAGCCATAACAGATTATGGCAGCGCGAGAAGCGAGTTTTTTCTCTTCCATAACGATTCTCTCCTTAGTTAACTTGTCAAAACAACATCAGAAGACCGGACAGGAAGCCGCCCGAAGGCGGCTTCCGATCAGATGCATCAGACAATGAGCAGACGACGCTCGTTCACATGGTGACCGAACTCCGGCATGACAAAGGGGCCGTCAGAGTCGGGATCCAGGCGGCTCTGCATAATGGGGGGCATGTAGCTGGAGGTAAAGCAGAAGCCGTATTTCAGATCATGGTAGCCCTGCTTCAGGCCGCCGGGCTTCTTAACCTTCAGCGTGGCGGTCTTGGTGGGGTTCCAGTGTGTCTTGAAATCGATGGCCATCTCCGCCATGGTGTACTCCTCGTCGCCGATGACCCAGATGATATCCTCTTTCTCAAAGCGCTCGCCATCCACGAAGAGGGTGCCGGGACGCAGCTGGGAGAGGAACACGCCGCGGTAATAGGGCAGGCGGATCTTGAGTTGGAAGCCCACGATCTGGCCGTTCTCCACGGTGTTGCGGAATCCTACGGACTGAATAACCTGTCTTTCCATCTTGCTTCCCTCCTTTAGTCGCCAAGAAGATTCTTGAGCATGATGTGCTGCTTGCGCAGGGTCTGGCCAACCTCATAGCCCTCATCGTACTTGTCCGCGCCCTCGTACTCAGAGAGCAGATAGCCATCCCAATTGTGCTCCTGCATGATCTTGATGATCTCAGGATAGGGAATGGTGGTCTCCTCGAAATCGTCGGACATGTGGTTGAATTTGGCGTGGCAGCAGTAGATGTAAGGCAGCAGAGGGATGATGTCCTCCGGCTCGTTGGGAACCAGGGAAGGATCGCGCCAACCGCCCTCGTCGAACTTGTTGCGGAACACGGAGAAGTCGATGTTCAGACCAAAATGCTTGGTGCCGGTCTTCTCGATGAACTCCACATACTCGTTGACCATCTTGCCCTTCAGATTGGAGGGCGTGTGGATCTCGGGCAGCATGACCAGATCCAGCTTCTCCGCCAGAGGCAGAGCGCCGGTGATGATCTCGCGCCAGTTCTCCACGGGCTCCAGGGCGCCGTTGATGACAGGCATCTTGGTGCGCAGGCAGTGGAAGCCCAGACGATGGGCCAGACGCATGTCGCGGCAAACCATCTCGATGGACTCCTCGGTGGTCAGCTCGCGGCCGCCCAGGATGTGGCTGTCGATCCAGTGGCCGTACTCCACGGGAATGACCTCGTACTTGTCGCACAGACGCCACCAGTTTTCAACCCATTCGTCGGTGGGATAGGGATAGTTTTCGATGTGGGTATTTGCCAGGATCTCGATGCCGTGGGCGCCCATATCATGGACGTCTTCAAAGCAATCCTCCAGGGTCTTGGTCAGGCCGAATTCTGCGGAATAGCTGTAAAACGCTACACCGCGCTTGGGACCGGGTCTGTTGTACACAAACAAAACAGTTTCCTCCTCACTTTGTTTTTGTGGAAAACAAACAATGAATTGCTAAAAATATGGTAGCCGATTCAGCAAGAAAAGTCAAGAACAAAGCGATATCAATGCTGCAAATTGGTAAGGATTCGAGCAATACAAAAGACGCCGAAAAAATCTGCCACGCTTTTGAAAAATGAGTGGCATATTCATCGGATCCAAGAAAAGCGCCCATTGTCAGCATAAGCGCCGCCTGTATATAATGACGCAAGAGATGCGTAAGGGGACATGCGTGGCAAAAGCACCCATGGGTAGAAGAATCTTGCACAATGATTTCATGCCTGATATGATTCTTTCAGAAGACATTTTCCAGGTAATTGAGAAAGTGAGGAAAAAAGATGATATTGACAGGCGCGGAGGACCTTCGGGTCATTAAATCCATCGAGAGTATCAAGGATTCCTTTGGCCAACTGCTCTCCACCAAGGAGCCAGACCAGATCACGGTTACGGAGCTGTGCGCTCTGGCTCGGATCAACAAGAAAACCTTCTATCGTTATTACAGCTCTCTGGAGGATCTGATGGCGGAACTCAGCCAGGAGATATCCCGGAAGTTTCTGAGCAGAGTTCAGGATTGCGCCCTGCCGAGGGATCTGGAGCGATTCAACGAGAATTACCTCCGCTTTGCCTCCGAGCAGGATGCTGCCTTTGAAAAATTCGCTTGCAGCATCGCACTGGCCCAAGTGCGTCAGACACTGATGGGAGTCTTGTTCCGGAAGTGCTGGGAGCGCTCGCCGGAGTTTCAGCGTCTGAGCCCCATAGAGCAGGGCCTGGTGGAGTGCCTCTGCACCACCACGGTCCACAGAGCCTATCAGCTCTGGGTCCAGAGTGGCAAGAAGCAGCCGATGGAGGCCGTGATTCAGATGGTAAACCGCCTGACACGGGACAGCCTGAAGAGCTTCTTTTAATGATTCTGTTGACTAACTCCGATTTACGGAGAATCAAATCAAAAAAACCTGAAGGAGGAGACAAACTATGCAAGCACCGCAGAAGCCCGGTATTCACCGCGGCGTAAGCACCTATTGCTGGTATCCGCTGTACAATGTCAACATGGACCTGGAGGACAGCTTCCAGATCATGCAGGACATGGGAGCACACGGCATCGAGATTCTGGCCGACGGCATCATCGACGGCTATCCCTATCCCAGCAAGGAGTGGCTCAACAAGTGGTTTGCCATGTGTGATCACTACGAGATCGTTCCCGTGGAGTACGGCCACTGGGTGGAGTCCCGCCTGTATCGGGGCCGTGAGTGCACCGTTGAGGAGTCCCTGGAGCAGCTGATCCATGACATCAAGCTGGCTTCCTACATGGGCTTCACCTGCATGCGCACCAAGCTGGGCGTCATCGACGAGATCCTGACCCCGACCCAGATCTGGCGTGACGTGATCCGCAAGGCACTGCCCTACGCGGAGAAGTACAATGTGGTCATGCAGCCTGAGATCCATGCGCCAACCAAGCTGACGGATCAGATGATCATGGACTATGTTGAGTTCATCGAGAAGGAAGACACCCAGTTCTTCGGCTTCAACGTGGACTTCGGCACCTTCCAGTACCGCGCTGCAGAGGGCATGCCTGTTTTCGGCGATCGGACGTTTGATCCCAGCATGCCGGAGGACATCATCCCCCTGCTGCCCTACATCCACTGCTGCCATGCCAAGTACTACAACGTGAATGCGGACTTCGACGAGACCACCATTCCCTATGTGGAGGTCGTCAATATCATGAAGGAGCATGGCTGGAACGGCTATCTGCTCTCTGAGTACGAAGGCCCCAACAAGACCGACTACAACCACTGCATGACCCAGGTGAAGCGTCATCATGTCATGCTCAAGCGCCTGCTGGGCGAATAAGCGATAGGAGGGCATCAACATGTTGGAAATGGAAGCAATCCAGTACAAAGGATTCCGCAATCTCTACAACGAGGCCGGAGAAGCCGTTGGCTTCCAGGTCGCGATCCGCTTTGTGGCCTATCGCGGCCCGTGGCTGAGCCAGTTCCGCTTCGGCTTTGTGGAAGTGGACGGCGAGCGCTTCGGCCCCGACAAGTGCACCTTTATCATCAACGGTGTGGAGTACACCTATGATGAGATGGCCACCCTGGGCCGCGTGAAGTGGCCCCTGAAGGAAGCCTGCACCATCCTGGTCAAGAAACCTGGCGGCCTGGCACAGGGTCTGCACAAGGTCGTGATCCCCTTCAAGGAGGTCGCCTCCTACATCCCTGCGCGTATGGACGATCTGCCCGAGGACGGCGGCTTCTTCGTCCAGTCCCGCGAAATGATTATTGTCTGATTACTCTTCCCTTCTGCTTGCCACCTGTCCGGGTCTTCCGGGCAGGTGGTAAAAAAGCCGCAAAAATTCATTTTGCGTACCAATAAGAAACCTGCTATTCAATCACGTACCACGTAAAGGAGCAAAAAGATGAACAAGAAGCTTCTGGCCCTGGTTCTGGCAGCCGTCATGCTGTGCACCCTCTTCGCCGCCTGCGCGAAGACGAATGAGCCCAGCACCACGACGACAGAGCCAGAGAAAACCGAGACCACAACCAATCCCGAACCCCAGGAAAGCGAGTCTGAAGCACCCGAGCAGACTCCGGACGAGCCGCAGGCGCCTGAGACCTTTGATCCCGAGGATTACACCGACCTGAACATGTATATGTTTGACCTGCGCATGGTGGGCGCCGATCATGGCGAGCGCATCAACCAGGCCATCAATGAGTATCTGGGCCCCAAATACGGCCTGCAGCTGCACCTGACCTATTTCCCGGTGTTTGACTGGATCTCCAAGGTCCAGATGAACATCTCTGCCGGCGATCAGGTGGACCTGATGAGCATGTGCATTATGAACGGCCTGGCAGAGCTGTACAACAACAAAATGGTTCTGGAAATTTCCGATCTTCTGGAGGAATACGCTCCTGATGCGCTGGAAATCACCAAGGACTACAATCCCGCTTATATCCGCGATGGCGGCCTGTATGGCCTGCCCACCATGCGCGGATACATCACCAACCTGTTCATTCTCATGCGCCGGGACATCCTGGAGGAGCTGGACATGGTGGAGAAGGCAGAGAATCTGAAATCCTGGAGCGACTATGAGGAGATTTTGGAAGCGGTCCGTGACAATTACACCGAGGAGACTGGCCTCTGGGGACTTTCCAAGGGTTCTGCCCGGACCTGCGCGCCCGGTGGCATGTATGACTCTGACGAGTTGTCCTCCATCGTGAACTGGGACTCCCTCGGCGACGCCCATTCCTTCATATTCACCGACAACGATGGAAATGTCTCCTTCCTGCTGGATGATCCTCGCTATGAGGAGAAGCTGGCCATGATCCGCAGATGGCGGGACAACGGCCTGATCTGGCCGGATTCCTCTCTGAGTGATTCCTCCGGCGATGAGCTGCTCAAATCCAACGTCACCTTCTCCACCTTCGACTCCGGCGAGTACGGCGTCCAGGCGGTCAAGGAGGACAACTGCGGCCATCCGCTGGTCTGCTTCCAGTATTCCAATGGCTGGATCCATACTGGTACCCTGACCGGTTGGGGCGTGGGTATTCCCGTGACCGCGGAAGAGCCAGAGGCTGCCTGCAAGATGATCAACGTTCTCTACACCGACGAGACCGTCATGAATCTTTTGATCCGCGGCGTGGAAGGCGAGGACTACACCGTGGAAAACGGCGAGGTGGTCTACACCGAGGATCCCCACTACTACGAGGCGGACTTTGTGGTGGGCAACAACACCCTGCTGGTTCCCCTGAAGGGCCAGGGCGCGGACTACTATGATCGGATCAAGGAGATTAACGAGTCTGCTACCATGTCTCCCTACCTGGGTTTCATCGTGGACAACGAGGGCCTGACGGACCTGATTGCCAACACCTCCGCAGTGTACGATCAGTACTACGGCGATCTGCATACGGGCAACTACACTCCCGAACTCTATGCTGAGTACAAGAGCAAACTGGAAGTTGCGGGCATCTATGATTACCTGGATGCCGCCCAGGCTCAGTTGACTGCTTGGCTGGCAAACCGCTGAATTGCAGGAAAAAGAACCCTGGATGTGAAAGCATCCAGGGTTTTCCTTTTGATTCAGCAGATTTTCAAATAAGTTTGCACAAAAACTAAAAAAGTGTAAAAAGTACTTGCGGTCAGCTGCAGGGTTCTGGTATAATGGATGAGGAAAACAAGCAGTTTCTGCTCATCAGAACCGCTTGCTTCGTTGAAAGCCTCCGCACTGCGGGGGATCAAAACCATCAATGACTGCAAGGAGGAGACAAATTATGCAAGCACCGCAGAAGCCCGGCATTCACCGCGGCGTAAGTACGTACTGCTGGTATCCGCTGTACAATGTCAACATGGACCTTGAGGACAGCATGGAGATCATGCAGG
>Ga0079305_1001680_pt1 | contig 26290 bp, 23 predicted proteins | sample LMS_cellobiose_e_FD_79183 | JGI IMG/M metagenome (GOLD analysis project Ga0079305, IMG submission 79183) | Rumen-fistulated moose microbial communities from Alaska, USA - LMS_cellobiose_enrichment | ecosystem: Host-associated > Mammals > Digestive system > Stomach > Rumen fluid ... | reverse complement strand
GAAAACCGGCGGCAGTCCGGAAAAATGAGTTTACTCATTTTCTCCGGCCTGCCGCCGGTTTTCGCTGTGCGCTTTGCGCACAGCGCGCCAGCGAAGCTGGCTGCCCGGAAGCGGTGGACGGCGGCCTTGCTTCTCGCTGCGCTTGCAGCTTTTACGGCGACAAAGGCAGGTTTTCTGCTTCTCTTTTGACACAAAAGAGAAGCGTACCCCTTCCCCGTCAAATTTCTGCTTTTCGATGTCTTGTTTTAATCAGGGAATCGTATTAATATTCGGCTGACCTGCGGCTTTATTGATGTCAGGGAGCTTTCAGGCATTACGGCCGCATACGAAAACGGTATGCTATCGCCGCTATTTTATGCCGGAAGCTTTTATTTGCAGCGTTCCTTTTCAGAAAGTGCGCGCATATTCCAATTGTTTGGATGGCATGCTGCTCAGATTGTACCCACCGCGATGGAAGTCACCGCTTTGGTCAGGTCAAGCAGCATTGACAGCGTATCCTTGATGCGCCGTTGCTTCAGAGCGCTGTCACCGATATTTTGGACGGCGACAAGGTTCAGAAAGCGCACGCAGGCCACCAGCTGGATCCGCTTTTCCGCCTCCCGTATCGCTGCCTCGCTGCGGCCCTCAAAATAACAGGAAAGCGTTTGCTCCCAGATATAGTCGCACATTTCGTTGGAAAGGCCGAGAAAATCCATGGAATTGTTGGGATCGTGCAGGCAGAACAGCTTATAGGTCACATACAGCCCCATCAGATCAAACACGGGATCGCCAACGCTCAAAGTATCCATATCGATCAGCAGCGGTTCGCTGCCGCTGAGCATTACGTTTTTCATCTGGATATCGCCATGCACCACATGCAGGTCTTCCGGCATCACTTCAAAAAGCGCGCAAAGACGGTCGTACTGTTCAGCCTGCAAAAGAGGACGCAGGGTGCGCAGGTATTCAGAAAAGACGGCCTTCGCCTCCGGCAGCTCCCCGCGCTCCATTTCCACGCCATGGATCTGGCGGATGAAGCGGGCATACTGCCGCACGATTTCTTCCCTGTTATCCGGTTCTTTGATCAGCCAGTCGTTGAAGGTGGTCGCTTTCAGCATTTCAAATACGGAGCCGTATTTTTCGCCCACCTTCACCACGTCATAGGAAATGGCCGTGGGAATGCCCTTCAGGAACGCCTGCTTGGCCCTCTTCTGCTCGTTCTCGATCATGGGCAGGCTGTCGGGGATTTCGTATACCTTTACGATGGTATCCTCGTCAATGCGGTAAACGGTGCCAATGGCGCCGCGGCCGATGACGGCGCAGCCGTCCACGCTGAATTCCCTCAGCTTTTTCGTAACGTGGAGCAGGCTGGTGAAGCCGGTCATATCCAGAATGTCGTATACCTCCGGGGAGACATTCCGCACATCCAGCGGGCTGCCCTTCTGCTTGGTCACATGCAGCAGCACCCGCAGCCCGGCGCTGGAAATATAGGCCAGACCGCCCGCGTCCAGAACCAGCTCCAGGCCGGGATTCTGCGCCATGATCTGATCCAGATTCCGCTGCAGTTCTCCGGCGTTGGTGGAATCGACCCGTCCTTCGGGAAAAGCCACGATTTTTCCGCTTTCGATTTCCGTGCGCATGTGCATACCTCCTCAAACGTTAAGCCATATCCAACAGCTGCGCGGCATTGCGGTGCAATATTTTTTCAAGCTCCTGTTCTGTCAGGCCCAGGCCGCGCACGGCGGAAAGCTCCTCCGCGGGATCCCACATGGGAAAATCGCTGCCAAACAGCACGCGATCCGCCCCGAAAAAGCGGATGCTGCTGCGCAGCCCTTCCTTGCCCAAAGCGAAATAACTGCTGGAGCAGTCCACCAGCACGTTCTCATGCTGCAGGCAGCGGCGCGCCTCATCCCATTCGGTATAGCCGCCCATGTGGGCGCAGATCAGCCGCAGCCGGGGGAACCGCTTCAAAATCGGGGGAACTTGGCCCGGATTGTCGTAATGATAACGGCTGTCGCCCATGTGCAGCAGCAGGGGGCAGGCATCCTGGCACAGCGCATAGATCTTCTCCATCCGTGGGTCGTCCAGGGCGATCTGCTGCATATCGTTGTGCAGCTTCACCCCTTTGAGCCCCAGGGAAAGGGCGCGGGTCAGCTCATCCTGCGCCTCGTTTTCGGTCATGTCCGGATGCAGCGTGGCAAAGCCCGTCAGCTGCTCCGGATGGGCAGCTGCTTCTGACGCGATAAAACTGTTGACAGTGGCCGCCCGGGCGGGGCTCATGGCAACGGAATGAATCAGCGCCCGGCCGATGCCGCCCGCCTGCATGCGGGATAAAAGCATGGCTACGCTGCCGGGAAAGCGCATAGGAACGTCATAAAAGGCGCCGATGCTTTCGGCGGCCCGCTGGGCGATTTTTTCGGGATAAACATGCGCGTGAATGTCAATTACCATACATTGCCTGCCTTTCAGCGTTTATTGTACCACGCAGAAAAGCCCACGGCAACAAAATACCTTGAAAATACAATTGTGTGCTGTTATACTGACAGCGGAGGGATGCATATGAAGGATACAGAACGGCTGCGCATGCTGGAGCGCCCGTCGGGAAAAATCGACGTGGTGCTGGATACCGACGCATTCAACGAGATCGACGATCAGTTCGCCATCTCCTATCTGCTGGCCTGCCCGGAGCGGCTGAACACGCTGGCGCTGACGGCGGCCCCTTTCCTGAACAAAAAAGCCGCCTCCGCCGGGGAGGGCATGGAAAAAAGCTATCAGGAGATATTGAAGCTGCTGTCCCTGATGGAGGGACGGCATCAGCCCCCTGTGCTGCGGGGGTCGGATCGGTTTTTGCCCGATGAGACGCACCCGGTGGCTTCCGACGCGGCCGCGCGCATCGCGGAGCTGGCGATGGCCCACAGCAGCGAAAATCCGCTGTATGTGGCGGCCATCGGGGCCATCACCAACGTGGCCTCCGCCCTGCTGCTGCAGCCGGAGATCGCGGAGCGCATGGTGGTGGTGTGGCTGGGCGGCCATGCCCTGCACTATACCAACAACAAGGAATTCAACCTGTATCAGGATATCGCGGCGGCTCGGGTGGTGTTTGGCAGCGGCGTGCCGCTGGTGATGCTGCCCTGCCACGGGGTGGTGGATGTGTTTACGCTGTCCAAAGCCGATCTGGAGACCTGGTTCATCGGCAAAAATCCCCTGTGCGATTACCTGGCCCGCAACGCCATCCGGGAGGCGGAAAGCTATGCCGCCGGCACCCCCTGGACGCGGGTGATCTGGGATGTGACGGCGGTGGGCTGGCTGCTGGACGGGGAGGGCCGTTTTATGGCGGATCGGCTGACGCCCCGGCCCATGCCGGAATATGACCATCGCTGGGCGCAGGATCCCTGCGCGCCCCTGTGCCGGTATGTGTATCATATCCGGCGCGACGCGCTGATGCAGGATCTGATCCGGCGGCTGACGGCATGAAAAAAGCAGAGGAAAAAACCAACGCCCTGCGCTTTCTGGACGCGCAGGGCGTGGAATATAAAACCCATTCCTATGATCCGGATACCATCAGCGGCCCGCAGGTGGCGCAGCTGCTGGGGCAGCAGCCAGAGCAGGTGTTCAAAACGCTGGTTACCGTATCGGGCACGCGGCATAACTATGTTTTTGTCGTGCCCGTCACCGGCACATTGAACCTGAAAAAGGCCGCCGCGGCGGTGGGGGAAAAGAGCATCGCCATGATTCCGCAGAAGGAGCTGCTGCCCCTGACGGGCTATATCCACGGCGGCTGCTCTCCTCTGGGCATGAAAAAGCTCTTTCCCACACGCATTGATGAAACGGCCCAGCTGTTTGACACTATCTGCGTCAGCGCGGGCCGCCGGGGCTATCAGGTGGAGCTTGCGCCGGATACCCTGCTGGCGCTGGTGGGCGCACAATACTGCGATCTCACCGATGATTAGCTTCCCGCCAACGGGCGGCATCCAGCCAGCCCAGCAGCTCCCCGTCGATCTGCTCCGCCTTTGTCAGCAGCAGGTGATGGGTATACACCCCGGGGCGGATGAACACCGCCTGCTCAATGCGCGGGCTGTCCAGCGGGGCGGGCTGCACAAAGCTGAGCCGCAGGCCGCCGCGCTCCGCCTTTTTGCGGGGAAGGGAAACGCAGGCGAACATCAGCCGCGCGTAAAAGCTGATCTGCGTGGCGGCGGCGCGCACGGTCAGCCCGGGCACCCGCTGGGCCAGCGCTTCCTCCAGCTTCAGGTACAGGGCCAGCGCCTGGGGCTGCCCGTCGAAGAATTGCAGGATATCGCCGTTCATGACCGCGTCTCCAGCCGCAGCGCTTCCAGCAGGAAAGCGCGCAGCTTATTCCAGTACTCCCGCTGAAAAACGTGGTCGCGCTCGCAGTCGGCGGGGCTGTCCTCCACAAAGTATTTGCCGGTGCCTCTGTCGACGGAAAGGCTGTCCAGCGGCCAGCCGGGATGCCGGGCCGGATGCGGGGTTTCCACCATCCAAAAGGCGCTGCGGCGGGCGTATTCCTCATCCATGAAGCCCATCACCTCCCCGCTGCACCCGGCGGCAACGCCGTCCAGGTAGTAGGCAGTCATCCGCCCGCCCAGGCGGTGGGCCAGCGCGGAATAATGGGCGATCATCTGCGCGTCGTCCAGCCGCGCGCCCCGGGGAGAGCGCACGCGCATGCCGGGCTGGCGGGGATCGCATTGCTCCAGATCCTCGATATACAGGCCGGAATCGTTGCAGATCACCCGATCGCAGAAGCCCCCGTAATAGGCCGCTTTCAGGCGGGCGTTTTCCAGTGGGGTGGCCCCGGTTTCCTCCGGCACGCCGGGGATATCCAGCATGGCCGGGGTCAATATCTGCGTGCCGCAACCCGCCAGCAGGGCGGTGAAGCGCTGCACCTTGGCGGGGTTGGTCGTGCCCAATAACACCGGGAGCATAAAAAACCTCCATAGATAAAAGCGGCAGGGCGACGCATCGTCCTGCCGTAGATTTTTGCCGTTACTGGATCGCCGCGGCGAAGGCCTCAAAGAACTCGGGGCAGCTCCAGGTGCCGCAGGCCATCACGCTTTCATCCCGCACGCTCAGCTGCAGCGCCAGACCGTTTTGCAGCTGGATCAGCAGGGATTGGCCCGTTTCGCTGGCGCCGGAGCGGGCCAGCTGAGCGTTTTGCAGCAGGGTGTCGTACAGGCTTTGGGCCGTGGCGGCGTCGGTCACGGTGCCCACGCCGGTCAGCTCCAGCGCCACCACCGAGGAGGCGCGCAGGGTGTCGCCCAGCCCTTCGCCGCTTTTCAGCGCGCTGCTGCCAAAGGACACGCGCTGGAACACCCGCAGGCTGCCGTTTACGTTGGCGGCCGCCATTGCGCCTTCCATGCCGCGCACGGCATACACGGTTTCGCCCTCGCTCACCACGTTGCTGATCACGCCGCCGCTGGCCAGGGCCGGTTCACTGGTGAAGGTATCCACCGTGCCCAGCGCGCCGCCCAGCAGATCCTTGCCGATGGCGGTGGGGTTGGTCAGCATGCGGTAATAGCGGCCGTCCACGCACACCAGCGGGAAGTTGGCGCCGTTGGCCGCCTCCCATACTCCACGGTAAGCGGGCTTATCGCGCTGGGAGATGACGATGCTGCCCTGGGGCACGTCCAGCGCCGTCAGCTGGCCGCCCTCCGGGCCGTTTTCGCCGCCCGTCTGGGTGGAGATCAGGGGATCGGGCTGACCGCCCCGGGTCAGCAGCCCGGGCACGCCGATGAGCACCCCGGCCATAAAGACGGCCAGGCAGGCCAGCGCCGCGGCGCTGCGCAGCAGCTGCGCCCCTTTGCCGCGCCGGCTGGGCTTTTCCGCCCAGGGCGTGCTGCGCGAGGCCACCTTTTCACCCGCGCGCAGCTTGGCGGCGTCGCGCAGGATATCCGCTTTCAGTTCCTGAGAGGCGTGAAGCCCTCCCAGCATTTCGTCTGTGATCTCAGGTAAATTCTCCAGCCGCTTCACGCTTTCTCGCCTCCTTCTCCCAATAGGATTTCCAATTTCTTACGGCCCCGGGACAGCCGGCTTGACACCGTGCCCTCGGCCACACCGATGATCTTCGCAATGTCACCGATGCCGTATCCCTGGTAATAATGCAGGATGAAAATTTCGCGGAATTCCGGCGGCAGGCTGTTGATCGCCGCCAGGATCTCCACCCGCTCCATGTGCTGGCCGATGGTATCAGGCCCGGGCACCGTTTCAAATACCGGGCTGCCGGAGATCACCCGCCGCGTCCAGGCGGAGCGCCAGATATCCCGGCAGCGGTTCAGCGCCACCTTCAGCAGCCAGGCTTTTTCGCTGCCTTCCTCCAGCACAGGCCTGTTTACGAACAGGCTTACAAAGGCGTCGTGGCACACATCCTCCGCCTTACCCCGGTCGCCCAGATAGAAGTAGCTTACGCGGATCACATCCGTGGCGTACCGGGTGTACAACGCATCAAACCAGGCAGAAAATGCTTCCTCGCTCATGGCGCTTTGTCCCTTCTGCCGATTCTCACTCATATAACGTATGACCCTTCCGTTTTCTTGCAGAAATTTCAAAAAAACTTTTGTGCTTTTCGACAAATTTCCGCAGACTTCATTATATCGCGCGGCAGCCCTTTCAGTCAAGCGCGGCGCATAAAGGCGTTGCTATTTTGGCGCGGGAGGGATATAATAAAACCCTACATCCAAATAGGAGCATGTTTATGCAGTTCAGAACCAACCCGAAGAACGGCGCACGGCTTTCCGCGCTGGGCTACGGCTGCATGCGCTTTTCCCGGCGCGGCGCGGCCATCGATCAGGAGAAGGCCAACCGGGAAATGGCCCTGGCGCTGGAGAACGGCGTCAATTACTTCGACACAGCCTACATCTATCCCGGCAGCGAGGTTTGCCTGGGCAATTTCATCCGGCAATATGACTGCCGCGACCGCGTTTATATCGCCACCAAACTGCCCCAGTATCGGGTACAGCGGCTGAGCGACTGCGATAAGTTCTTTGACGAGGAGCTGCAGCGCCTGCAGACCGACCACATCGACTATTACCTGATGCACATGCTCAACGACGTGAAGAGCTGGGAGCGGCTGTGCGCCCTGGGCATCAGGGAATGGATCGCGGAGAAGAAGAAAGCCGGGGCCATCCGCAATATTGGCTTCTCCTTCCACGGGGGCACCGCCCAGTTCAAGGCGCTTGTGGACGCCTATGACTGGGAATTCTGCCAGATCCAGTTCAATTATATGGATGAGCACAGCCAGGCGGGCATCGAGGGCCTGCGCTACGCCCATGAAAAGGGTCTGCCCGTTATCATCATGGAGCCGCTGCGGGGCGGCAAGCTGGTCAGCGTGCCCCCGGACGCCCAGCGGATGTTTGCGGAGTATTCTCCCCGCCGCACGCCGGTGGACTGGGCCCTGCGGTGGATCTGGGATCATCCCGAAGTCACGGTGGTGCTCTCCGGCATGAACGATGAAGCCCAGGTGCGGCAGAACTGCCGCATCGCGGAGGAGAGCCTGCCCGGCCTGCTGACGGAGCAGGATCTCGGCCTGTACGCCCGGGTGCTGCAGGCCATCCGCGCCGGCACCAGGGTGGGCTGCACGGGCTGCGGCTACTGCCAGCCCTGCCCCAAGGGGGTCGATATTCCCACCTGCTTCGCCATCTACAATTCCAGCTATGTGGACGGATACGTCAACGCTTTGCGGGAATACATGATGTGCACCACCCTGCGCCGGGTGCGCAGCAACGCCGGGCTGTGCGTCAAATGCGGCAAGTGCGAGCAGCACTGCCCCCAGCACATCTCCATCCGCCAGGAGCTGGATCAGGTGAAAAAACGCCTGGAAACCCCGGTGTACAGGATCGCCGCCAAGGCGGTTCCGCTGTTGATGAAATATTGATGTTAAACTGCACATAAGCATTTGTTTTCATATTGCGAAATAATCAATCATCGGTATTTGTGCAGATAAGAATACCAAGCAGGAGAAATCGCTATGGCACAAGAACTCCATTTATATCACGGCAGTATCATGAAGGGATTGAATATCATTCTCGCAAACGCAAAATCTCATGTTGATGGGAGGAAGGTTGCATATTTTACGACGGATCGGGTGTACGCCCTGGTCTGCTGCAGAAGCAGAGAAGAAAACTTCGTTACCATGGGGCTCAAAGACGGCGTGCAGAATTATTATGAACGCTTTCCTGATCAGTTGAAGGTCATGTACAACGGAAAGGAAGGGTTCATATATCAGCCGATTTCCAATGTTGACTTAACAAATACCAAAGGGCACACTTGGGAAAGTCCTGTCGACGTTCCGGTTATCCTGCATGAACGCATCCCGAACATTTATGCTGAAATCCTCAGGGAAGAAGCTGCAGGAAACGTAATCATTCATCGCTACGCCGAAATCGATCCGGATGAGCAGAAATTGCATGCCAACTATACACGTGATCACATGGACGACCCGCTGTACGCTGAATACCGAGATTTTCTTTTCCAACATTTTTCTTCTCTTTGGGATTAATTTACTTTTGAATCGACAGGCCCCCTTGGATAAACGGTGTATCCATCTTCTCGATGCGATTTGGAATGAGAACAAAAATCCTTTGAAACTATTAAAAAGGCCGATATTCCACCGCTTGGCACATGCGGCGGGGATACCGGCTTTTCGCCTGAATGTCAATAGTAAATGCGAAAATTTTTGAAATTTTTTAAGTAAGGGCTGCAACACATTCATTAAACAGCATTTCTGACGTTTTCCATTCCAATAATTGGCGTGGGTAGTTATTGATCCAGTTCTCCAGCGCCGCTATATCAACATCATCCAAACTGGAGAAATCTGTGCCCTTTGGGTGTTCGCGGCGGATAAACCGGTTGTTGTTTTCGTTGCTTCCGCGCTCGAAGCTGCTGTATGGGTGGCAGAAGAAAACTTTTGTGCGTTTTTCTTCTTCGCTTGTCACTGATCTTTCAAGCCCCTCGACATCAGAAAACTCCACGCCGTTATCAAATGTAATAGATTGGAATATGCGGGAAAACAATGGGCCAAACCTCCGCTGTATTACATCAAGAGCCGCAACACCGCTGGCAGCCGTCCGATCTGGCATTTTCACAATCAGTTCATGCCGTGTTTTCCGCTCTGTGTATACAAACAAAGTATCTGGCGCTTTTTTCTTTCCGCTGTAAACCGTATCGCCTTCCCAATGCCCAAACTCTTTGCGGTCTTCGGCTTCAGAAGGTCTGTTTTCAATGCTTTCTCCCCGTAAAGGTTGTTTTGCAACGCGCACTTTCTTATGCCGTTTTTTTCTGCTCCCCTTTATCGGAAGATTTTTGTTTGTCAGCCGAAGAAAAATACCCTTGTCTATATAGCTATAAAGCGTCGTCCTGCAAATATTCGTTCTGAAGAACCTTCCTTCAATCGCAACGGATGCAAGCGCCGCAGCAGGGGATAGCTTATCTTCAACGATCTTTTTCTCTATGTACTCCGCAAAAGATAGATCGTTTGCAATTTTTAGCCCTGCGCCTTTTGCGGCAAGGTTTTCTCGATATATGATTTCAGCCAAATCCGGATTATAGCGTTCTTCTTCTGTCCAATCTGTATTTCTAAATACAGTTCTGGCACGTTTTATCTCCCTGTAAACGGTTGAAATGTGCACATGTATTATTTCTGCGATTTCTTTTGCAGACTGGTGTGCCCTCAGTAAAGCCTCGATCTTATACCGATCAGTTTTGGATAGGTGACTAAAACAATGTCCCATAAAGTCCCTCCGATATTCTGTTATTTTGTGGCAGTGGAAGCATAGCACATTTTAAATCTTGTAGTCAACAAAAAACCCCGCATCCTAAAGGATGCGGGGCGGGATACTATTTTTTTAGTCCCTGGACAGCTTATTGATCAGCCGCTGCATTTCCGCCTTGGTGTGCTCGTCGGGCACGTCGCCCATCATGTCACGCAGGGCGTTCGCCAGGCTGGCGTCACGGGAATAGCCTTCCCGGGCATACCGGCCCATGCTGTCACGGCGATAGGAGCCGCGATAGGAGCCGCGCCGGGAGCTGTCCTCATACGCCATGGGATAGTACCGGCTGCTGCTGCCCTCATCTTCCTCCATGCTCTCGATGATCTTGCACAGGTTCTTGATGGTGTGGGTCAGCTTGTCCACGATCTCCAGGGAACCGGCGGACAGGTCTTTGCTGCCGTGCTCCTTCAGCTCGTCCATCAGCTTTTCTTTGAGTTCATACAGTTCGTGCATCGTTTTATCCTCCTTCCCTTATCGTCTGATACCGGCAAAGTCAATCACCAGGTTCGCGTTCTGCACATCAATGGGCTGTGTGCTTGTATTCCGCACGGATACGGAAGCGCAGCGGCAGATGCAGGGAACGGAAACGATGATGTCAGCGCCGACGTTGCCAAAATCGCCAACAGCCGCAGGGGTGAAGATCATGGTGCTGGAAGGGTCGATTTCGCCGTCAATCGCAAGGGCAAGGCTGATCGGCTCAACGGTTCCGGCAGGGTCTTCCGGCACGGCGATATTGGCATGAAACGCCACCTGATAATTGGCGGATGGATAACCGCAGCAGCAGCACGGACGGCTACAACTGCAACCCATCGCGGAGGGAGAAGCCAGTCTGAAAAGGCCGGATTCATCCCGGTGATAGATCAGGCCGCGATTGCAGGGAACGGGGGATTCGGTAAAGATTACGCTGCCGTTTACGGGAACGGTCTGTACAGCGTTTGCGGAATATTCAGCGGCCATCAGCTCACCACCCCTCAGGCGGCGAAGCCGAAGCCGTTATTCCCGCAGGTGTTCCCGGTGACGGGGCCAGCGCAGCGGAATACGGGCTGATTCCCGTAAACGCTGACAGTATTCACGGGGCACTGAGACAGACGGTTGTAGATGTTATCCACGATCTGGGAGGTCTGAGCCACCTGGGAAGCCTGACCACGGGCATACATCAGCTCGGAGCGCAGGTTGGCGTTGTCGCGCCGTTCAGCGTCCAGACGATCCGCACAAAGCTCGTCCTTGATGGACTGGAAGCCATCACGCAGGGCAGTCATCAGGGCGTTGGTGTTGCTCATGCCCTGCATGGACTGCTGCTGCAAGCCCTGAGCCAGCGCGGCGCGGTCTGCGCAGTTTTCGGTAGCGACGGTGTACTTCAGATCGGAAATGCCCTGCTGGATACCGAAGCCCTGCTGCATGTTCGCCATCTGGCGGCCATTGGCAGCGATTTCGGCGGCAGAGAAGCCGTCACGGACAGCGCCGGTGATGGTATTGCCGGTTTCGCAAATCTGGCGGCCAAGGCCGGAAATGCCAAGCTGCACGTCACCGAAGCCGCGGTTCACATCGCTGCGCAGATCGCCAATCTGAGTGTTGAGCTGCTGGTCGCGGAAGCCGTCTGAGATATGCTGGGAGTTATTGAGCCACGGGTACAGATAATCCAGGCCAAAGCCGTTCATGCCGCCCATCATCCAGGGCATCATACCCATCATGCCGCCGCCGAAGCCACCGAAGCCCCAGCCGTTGCCGCCGATCAGCAGAAGCAGGATGATCCAGGCCCAGTCGCCCCCGAAGAAGCCGCCGCCGTTGCCGTAGCCGCCAAAACCAGACGGCTGAACAAGCATGGTGGTGTTGGTGCCACCGTTTTCATCAGTCAAAGCCATAAGTAAAATTTCCTTTCAAAATTTTATTTGTGAAGCCCTCTGCGCGCCGGAAGGCAAACACACTTTATTTATCGGCCAAGCATCCGCATGACCTGTTGTAAGCGTCCATTGCCCACCTGCCCGGTTTTGAGCAGGTATTGGGTGATCTCTTTCGGGTCGGTCATTCCGCCGGGGATGTTGAAGCCGCGCTGCTGCAAATAGGCTCCGGGGTTGTTCTGGATGCGTCCAATTTCGGTGCGCATTTCATCGGGCGTGATTTGCCGCTGCTGTTGGCCCTGCGGCTGCGCCTGTTGCGTCAAACGATCAAAGATACCCATTTACTCCTCCTCCTTTTTGGCCGTCCTACGGGGCGGATTTTCTGCCTTTATGGCCTCCGCAATCAGCGTGGAAAGTTCGTCCTTGCGCACATAATCAGCGGGGTTCAGCGTAGGCGCGGGCGGGGCGGGAGGGCGCTTATCGAAAAAGTCAACAGCCACCTCCCCCGCAACTGAAACGGACTTGATGCCAACAAAGGTATCCGATTTGGAAATGAAAAGTTTGGTCTGGCCGTTACCTACCGGGAAATCAAGCACAAAACGCTCATTGTCGGCGGGCAGCACTTCAACGGTCTGTGCGTTGCTTTGCGGTTGCTGTGTAGTCTGCTGCACTTGCTGGCGCTGCCCGTATGCACGGATATACGCCGGGTCTTGGAAAGGCTGCTGGCCTGGGTAATCCTGATACCAGTTGCCGTATTGATCGAGCATCGTTTATTCTTCCTCCTTGTGCCAGTAGTACTGCGGCACTTCCTTCGTGCTGTTCCAGCTGTCAAAAACCACGCCGTCCACCATCGTCGCCACATGGTTGCCAAAGCCCAGCACATACACCCCGTGCTGGTTCTCTATGGCAAAGTCCTCCGCCGTGTAGCAATCCGGGCAAGTGTTCGGTATTGCCGAACGCTTGAAGCCGTGCTGCCGCAGCACCGCGCCCCATACGCTGTTGCTGCTGGGCATATCGCACATCTGGAAGCCCGCCTGGGCAAGCAGCGCGTAGGCGCTCTCCCAGTCGGTATCGAGGGCTTTTGCGATGGCGCGCACGGCACAGTCCCCCACGTTTCGCCCCGCGGGGTTGGGCTGATATTCACACCACACACTCATGCTGATACTCCGTCAGGGCCACATACCGGGCCAGAAATGGCAGCTTATTCCTGCGTTTGAAGTGATTGCAGATGCAGATCGCCGTCCTGCGGGACAGGCCGCATCGCACCAGCCGGGCCACGTAGTCATCCATGACAAATCCCTCCTTCTGGCAAAAATTTTCACAAAAAAAGAGCCCGCTGTCGTTACTGACAACGGGCGAATGATGTATGTGTAATTTCCGAGTTATGGGTATAAAAAAGCCCCTGGCTTTTAGCCAGGGGGAAACAGTAGTTTCTTACAGATGTAGTAGTGATCGCGTACCGTGCTGTACGGGAGATTGGAGGCTTGTGCTATTTCAAGCAACGTCATGCCGTCCACCAGTTTCAGACGCATTATTCTCCGGTCTTCCTTGTCGTGGATCAGATCGCGGATTTTTGCCAGTATTTCCTGATTGGTATACGCTGGCAGCTTATGCTTGATCTTCAGTATCCGAAACATGACAACCTCCTTTACTTAATCCCGTGGATGCGTTTATACCATGCCTTCGCGGCATCGCGCCCTTTTTCGTGAGCCTTCTTCAGAATTTCAAGCTGTTCCTTTTCGCTGGTATTGTCCCAGTCACGGCTATTCTGCGCCACATACGTCATATATGCGGTCTTATACTGCTCGTCGAATACAGCTTTGTCTTCTTCTGCTACCTCATATTCCACTTTGTTGGAAGAGAAGGTATAAGAAGGATGCGGCAATGCGCTGTCGCTCCCGGTCGCGTCAAATACGGCCTTGGCTTTCAGCATGTAGTCCTGATCAGCGTCATCCAAGAAGGTCTTTCCAAGGGTGTCCCAGGCGTTGGGAATATAAATCGTATTCCCGGCATACAGCGCATCGGTAACGATATTACGTCCGGTGATGTAATTCTCCTTGTATGCGCCGATGGCCTCCTGAGCGAGAAGCGCCTCCTGGATCATCTGCCTGCGTACTTCGCTTGTCAGCGCGTACTTCTGGGCGTCCGTCAGCGTCTCATTGGCATTGATCGTGTCGATTTCGCTGTAATAGCCGCTGATCGCGTTCTTGGTCTTGCCGATGATACCGTTGCTGCCGGTCATCTCCTTGGCCTCGGTATAGGCGGCTGTCGCCTCCTCGTCGCTCAGACCGCGCCGCAGCATATTGGCGGGCATGCCGTTCTTTGCTGCCTTTACCACTTCATCCAGAATGGCTGCTCCGTCGTAGAACGAACCGACAATATCATTGCTCACCAGCGGGTCGCTTGTCAGGCGTTTGCGTGCCGCGTTCAGCGCCGCCTTAAAGCCGCCCAGTTCTCCGGTATGTTTGTCCTTGGACAGCGCGGGGATCATCATTTGCCCCAGGAAGCCGGTATACTGTTCAGCCAGATATTGCAGCTTCAGCGGGGATACGCCAAGAGCGCGCCCCATGTTCACAAACACATCCGGCGTCTCGTCTGTATACTGCGTGCTGGTTTCCCAGTCCTCCATGCGGCTGGGAACGATGCGGCTGCCGTACCAGTTTTTGTTCGTATCCATTGCAATCAGCGGATCAAACACTGTGCTGTTGATCGGCACAAGGTTGTCTACAATGGTATTGGCAATGGCGGAAAGCTCAACCATCATATCGTCAGTGCTGCCATGCCACATGGCGTTTGTTACAGCGCCATGCACCGCGTAGGTCAGCGGGTCTTGCGCCAGCGGGATGCGGATCAACGGCTGGTTGCCCAGGATGTCAGGTGCGAAGTTCGGCAGATAGATATGCTGAGACTTCAGATCGTCGCTCATGTTTGCGAAGGCTTCCTTCTCGTCGTCGTCCGCGTTCTTCAGCATCAGGGCGGAAGCGATCGCGCTCAGTAGGGCCGTATTTACAACGGTCTTTGTAAATCGTGCCGGAGCGCGCCCTCTCTCCGCTTCTGTCAGCATGCGTCCGGTGCGGTATACGCCCTGCATGCTGGCGCTGAAGAATGGGATTACGGCCTTCAGCTGCGCGGCAAGTTTGCCATTGCCAGCGCGGGCAAAGTCAACGGTTACATCCTGGCTTGCCAGGAAAGCCTGCTGCCTGCCAGCTGCTGTGCTCTTGTCCGTTTTGCCGTATTTGTACTCAGCATAACGGCTCGTCTGCTCCACGATCTCGTTCAGCCGTGCCAGCGTGATCGCGTTCCATGCCTTCTGCCCCACCCATTTTGCGGTGCTCCGCGCGTTCCTCGTGTTATATCCACGGAACAGGGAAGAACGGTAGTCGTCCGCACCCTGCCGGGTGCCTGTGTCGATCCGGTTCCAACCGCCGCCGCCCAGGGCCACATAGTCCTGATACTCGCCACGGTTGCGCCATACGTCGTATGCTGCGCGCAGCCATTTGGCCGCGCCGGTGGCATAGTTGCTGGCCCAGCTGCCGTAGTTCACGCTGTTCTGGAAGTCGCGCATGAAGTTGCGGATGGCAAATACAGGGTTACTGCCGGTGGTCAAGGCGCTCATTCCGCGGGTCAGACGGGATATTGCTCTCAGCAGCGGGCCAACGTCCGTGTCCCGTTGGGAAGCAATCAGCTTGTACAGCTCAGGGTCGTATATCTCGTAATACGCCTGTGTGCCGTCGCCGCGCTGCACGGTGATCACGTTGGGGATGTTCACCTGCCCGGTGCGCTGCCATTCGCTCTGTTCGGTGCCAATGGCGTCTATCACCTGGGAGAAAATATCATCGTCCACGTTCCCGTTCAGCAGGTCAGATACGCGCTGCTGGAGCGGCGTTGTGTCCACGCTCACCTGCCGCACATCCTGCGTCACATCACGGCCAAACACGCCCATTCCGCCCTGCTGGTAGGCGTTGTCAAACGCCTGGGCAACCTTGTTCGATTTTACCATGGTCACAATGCTGTTCACCATGTCAACAAAGCTGTCAATCGGGTTGATGATGTCCTGCGTGCCGCCGGTTGCCGTGCGGATGCGATACGTTCTGTTATTGCCGTTTCTGCGTCCGGCGCTCCCCTGATCCATCACACGCTGCGTGGGAACATAATGAGGATACATGGTCTGCAAGGTGTTGAATACATCCTGCCCGTTTTCACCCAGGAAGCCGGTGTCCACCATCCATGCCTGAAGGAACTCCGTGCGGAATTGCTGGAACGCCTTTTCGGCCTCCACGATATTCGGCATGCTGGTCTCGATCTCGTTAATACGGGTCTGCCTTGCCTGCGTCGGGAAGGATGCCCTGTCGAATACGGGTTTCCCCTGCGCATCGCGGTCAAGCGAATGCTTCAGCAGCATGTATTCCACCAGCGTATCCATATCGTTGGCGGTGATGCCTGCGGCTTCAAACCGCTGCGCAAGACTGTCCCCGATCCGGTTGCCGTTGCTGTCCCGCAGGTCGTTGCTCAGCAGCGCGGAGGCAACGCGGGCGGAGAAGTTTTTCATCAGGGCATTGGCCCGCACGTCCATGTTGAAATCGACGGTGCCATCGTTTTGCTCGCGCAGTCTGTGGTTGATCGGCTCCGCGGCGGAGCTGTCATCCACAAGCCCGGAGAACAGCGTGCGCCATCCACGGCGCTGCCGTGTTGTTTCGCTCTTGTCGTGCACCACGGCGCGCAGCCTGTCGGTCAGGCTCGCGTTCAGCCAGTTTTGAATATCCTCGCGGCTCCGCATCAGATCGTCATATATGCCGTTCTCTCTGGCTGCCCGCTCGAAGTCGTCCACAAAGTCATCCCCGGCAAACTGGCGTGCCTGCGCGTCGCCCATCATCCAGTTCCAGCCAAACTCGGCAAAGGCTTCGTCCGGGCGTTCGGCTGCCGTGTAGGCGTCCATCAGATCGGGGTCTGCATGGTTTACCATCTCCTGCGTGCCGGTCATGCCCAGGCGCTCGCCCAGATGATGGAATATCTCGTGCATGGTCACCTGGTAATCGCCCGCCTGCCTGCTGCGTATCGCCACATACTGTGCGCGCTGGCGGTAGAAGCCCAGCACGGCCCGCGGCAGGTTGTTCATCTTCCGGGTGCCGATGCTGTGGCCGATCCCCAGCCGGTCAGCCAGTGTCTTTGCCGTTTCATACGGGGATACCCGCGGCCTGGTCTGGTTGTTTCCGGTGCTCTGCTGGCGGTTCCCGCTGCCACGGAAAGCCTTGATGCCGTCCCGGGAATTTACATTGCTGCCTGTAACACCAGCGCTGTTTCCGTTGTTGGAATTTTCGCCCAGCGTATTGACATCATTCCCTGTTTGGGCTATACTGTTACCAGAAGAGCCGTTTTGGGTGGATGCCGATGGCAAGTAGAGCCTTAGGCCAGCCGCCCAATCATCGGCTCTTTTCGTGTCAGTATAAATAATGTCGCTGTTGTCAATGAAATTCTGTAGCTTTGTATCCTTCCCGTAGGCGCTGTTAAGCACGAGGAAGTCAACATCCGCATTTTCATTCTTAGTCGGCGTAGTAGTTAGCACCGCAAGCACAGGAGCGCCGTTTTCGTCCATCAGCTCGCCAAACATAGTAATCCGATCTTGAACTGTGCGGGATTTCATCACAAGAATAGGATCATTGATTATTGACGGTATTTGGCGTATAACGGCATCAGTCATCCCTTGGTGTTTCTTCTTTATGCGCAGAATTTTCTTGCCCGAAATGGTGATGTCCATGTCGGGCACGCCAACTGCCAGCAGAACATCAGAAGGTGTGCCAATCTTGAACTGTGTATCTGCGCTCTTTTGATCCCATGCGTCATATTCTTTGGCGAATGGGTTGTTCTGGTACTCTAATTGCTGGTCACGGTATGCCCATGCGCGGTCATAGCCGAACTCGACAGGTTCACCTTTCTCGTTCAGAACGTCATCAAACAGCGGAAGCGCAGCGATTTCTTCATCTGTGTATTTGTGATAGCCGCCTTCTTCTTCATCGAAGCCATACTTTTCGGCAACGGTGTCGGCGCTATCTCCATTGTGCATCCAGAAGATTACATCGGGTCTGCCATCGCGTTCGTAATTCCAGTTTTCGACAAAAGCGTCATTAAACGCCACACGCGCAACAGGTATGAAACCAAGATTGCCATAATTTTCACGCAGGAACCCATCATAGCAATCCAGTTTGTTCCCGCCATCTCGTATGGCCTGGATTATTGCAGATACAGAGGCTCTCTTAATTGGGGAAGCCGGGTCTTTAAATACGCCGAATATATCCCCGTTATAGATGCCGACAGTACCAACAGCCGCACCAGCGCTTCCATCTATCGAAAGATATGTTTTTGCTCCTTTGGCTTGCAGGTCTTCAACGCTCTGGTTGTCAACAAAAACACCATAGGCATTGTTCTGCTTTGCCAAAGCAAGGGAAGAAGAAAAGCGTTCCTGATCATGGCTGTCATCCAGCTCAAAATCAGTAACGCCCCTATTCTCCAAGTTCTTTCTGCCTGCTTCTGTCAGGTGGCCCTGAGCCATTCGGCGTATGTTCTGTCCGTTAGTGTCGGCTGCGCTTTGCGGCTGGACGCTGTTCTGTCCTTGGATTTGTCCAGCATATGCGTTATTTCCTCGTCCGTCATCTCGTCCAGGTGTTGCAGGTAGTTGTCCGGCGTCAGCCCCTTGGCCTTGATCGACGCTTCCAGGTTGTACGGCATTTCCACTCACCTCGCTATTATTATACATGGCTGCGGCCTGCGCGTCAAGAGCCGCCTGCGCTTCCGCCGCTGCCTGCCGGGCCTCCTGCGCCGCCGCTTTCTCCTGGGCCAGCTGTGCCTGCGCCTGCGTCCGGGCTTCGGTCAGCGCCGCGTCCGTGGCCGTGTCCAGGGCCTTGTCGGCCTGGGTCTTCGCGCCCTCCGCGTTGGCAAGGCTCTGCTCGTACTCCGCCGTTACCTTCGCCGCGCCTTCGGCTTCCTTCGCGGCCTGGCGCACCTGGCTCTCCAGCGCCTGATCTGTCGGGTTCTGCTGAAAGTTGTCCCAGGCAAGGCGCACGTTCTCCCCGGCGCTTTCCTCCTGCCGCCGCGCCATGTCCAGGTTGTTCGTGGCGTTCTGCACCTTCTGGGCCGCCTGGCGCACCGCGTCCTGGAAAGACTGCACCCGGTTCATCACGCCGTTGGAAATGAACTGGGCTACGCGGCTGGCGATCTGGTTATCCGTCGTCGTCCGCTGCATCTGCTCGGCCACGCCGGGCTGCTGGGCCTCCTCTGCCGCCGCCGTGATCATGGCGTCAATGCCGTTCATGGTCACGCCGTTCTCCGCCATGTCCTGCACGGTCTGGGCCGCCTGTCCGCCCTCGTTCAGCGCCGCCACGGTCAGGCCAACGGTCACCGCTTCGGGGCTGCTCATGTTCATGCTGGCCACCTGCACCACGTCGCGCACCACCTGAGCCGCTTTGCTGCCGCCCAGCTTTGCGGCCAGATGCTGTGCCGCAGCGCTCGCCATGCCGATGCCGTCCACGTCCGCGTTCTCCGGTGTCAGCACAGCGCCGATGGCCGCGGTCTGGCTCGTGGTGTCCGCGCCCATGGCCATGTCCAGGATCATCGCCTGGTTGGCTGCCCGCTGCCGGTTCGCCGCCTGCTTCTGCTCCGGGGTCAATACCGGCCTCTGGATCGCCGCGGTGCCATGCGTCTGCTGCTCAGGCGTCAGCGTGAATGGCACGTTGGTATCCTGCACAAACTGGTTCTCGTTCATGCTGGCCTGCAACGCCCGCTGCTCCGGCGTCAGCGGCTGTTGTTCCGGCGCTTCCGCCTGGGCTTCTACCGGGGTTTCAACAGGCGTTTCCGCCGTGGCTTCCTGCGTGTTTACATCCTGCGGCGTAACCGCCTGCCGCCCGTACAGCTGGAAGGGGTTGCTTTGCAGCAGCGTTTGCGCCGCCGCGTCCGCGTGCTGGCTGATCTTCTGCGTCCTGTGCTCCTGGATGCGGTTGCTCACAAAGCCTGTCATCGAGGAGAAGGTGCCGCTCAGCATGCCCAGCATGCCCGCGTACAGGCAGTCGTTCGCCGTGTCCAGCAGCGCCTGGTTCTGCGCGTCCTCCAGGCTCATGCCTTTGCTCTGGTAGTAATCCGTCAGCGTGGCATACTCGGATTTGTCACCCATGATCCAGTAATCAAACGCGCTCTCCGCTGCCTCGTTTACAAATTCGCCCAGGCCCTCGCCCACCTGATCCTTAATCAGCGTTTTGAAGAAGTCCTCGCTGAACTCCTTGCCGCCTTTAAGCGCCTGGCTTACATTCTCAAATGTAATCGCTTCGGTGATCGTCTCGGCAAAGAAGGTGGTCGCCGCCATGGCAAACATCTGGTCAGGGTCGGCCCCCTTAAAGGCCGCAGCCTGCACCGCGCTGCCAGCGGCAGAAAGACCCATGGGCATAGCGCCGATAAAGCCCTCCGCCGCGGAGGAGAAGAATTTGCCCAGCGCGGAGGTCGCTTCGCCACCGCCCGGCACAAGCCCGCCAAACAGCAGCGCGTTCAACGTGCTGTCGCCCCAGCTCATCCCGGCTTGGTAAAAGGCCGTCAGCACATCGGAAAGGCCCTTGTTCTCTCCGGCCAGCGCCTGTATCTGCTCCGTGGTCTTGCCGCGCACGTTGCTGATGAAGTTGTTCGCGCCCCACCACTTGCTGTACGGGTTCGTATCCTCGCCAGCGATGGCGGAATACGCCATACCCACCAGTTGCGCAGGCGAGGCGAATACCGTCATAAGCGATCCGGCAATGCCAGCGGCTGCCGGAGAAAGCTCAAACAGCTTTTCAACGCCTTTCTGTTCCTGCTCGAACCGTCTGACGTTGATCACACCGTACTGGTCATTGGTCAGATGGTCATAATATTCCTTCGCGGCATCCTCTCCCTGGGTCGCGCGCAAATATATATACGTGTCGCGTTCTCCCTGCGACATCAAGTAGGAATAGGTGGTTGCTTGACCGTTGGTGTCGGCGTCGCCTTCCGGGGAAAAGATCGCGTCATCCAGGCGCTCATATCCTTTTTTTCCACCAAGCAAGGAATAAGACGTGCCAATATACTTTTCCTTCTCCGCCGCAACAACGCTCTCAAAGTCCTCATTCCCTTGCAGCAGGAAGTATTGGGCATCCTTGATTTTCCGCTCCTGCGCTTCAATCTCACGATCCATGTTGTGGATCGTGTCTTCGTCCAGCGCCTCGTTGCCTTTGAGCGCGCCCATCGGGTCTTCGTTCTGGTCGTATACGCCCAGCTGCCGCTTCGTTTCCTTGATGCGCTTAATCCGCGCCTGCGCATTGCTGATGTCGGCCTGCGCCTGCCATTTCACCTGGTCAAAGGCGCTGGTCTGCTGCTGAAAGTGCTTGCCGGGCTGCGCCGCGGGCTGCTCCTCGATCTGCGCCATCATGGCGTCATAGTCGCTGGTATCCCGGTAGTCCGTGGGCTTATACTCCCGGAACTGAGAAGCATATTCCAGCGCGTTCATGGTCGACATGTCCGTGCTTGTGTCAACCCCGGTCATATCGGCCAGCCGGTCAGCCGCCAGATAGTTGCCGCGCATGGTGTCCAGCGTGCGCTTCGCTTCACCGTACTGCCCTTGCAGGCTGTTGATCGTGATATTGCTGTCCTCTATGATCGCCTGATATTCGTATATCTTTTTCAGCGTTTCCTCGTCGTACTGGGAAGGGTCAAATGCGTTCGCGCTCTCATCCAAAACCTTGCTGATCTCGTCGTTGCGCTCCTGCAACGCCTTGCGCGTCGCCTCGTCCACGCCCTCCATGGCGGCCTTGTTCCGCTCCAACTCATCGCGCAGAAGGTAGGTCAGCGCCGCGCTCTGGCTGCCATCCTGGGTTTCGTCCAGGCCCAGCATCTCCATGGTTTCGCGCACGCGGTTCTGATCTTCCCGGGAAAGCAGATCATACATCCGCTCGTCCAGGTCGTCACGCGATGTCAGGCTCACCGTTGGCTTTTTGCCGAAACCAACCTTTGCGTCATCCGGCGTGCCTTCCGGTATGTCCTTCGGCCCGAAACGGCTTCCGGGGTTTTCCATCCCACCGGCGCTGGCAGCATACGTTCCGCGGCCCATGTCCACGCGGGAAAAGCTGCTGTTCCTCCCTTCTGGAAGATCATAGGTTACCCCCAGCTCTTCCAGCGCCTTTTCGGCGGCTTCCTTTTCCTGTACGGCCTTGTCATACGCGCTCGTAACGTCGTAGGCGTTCAGGTAGTTCTCTTTCGCGTAGTCATCCGCGGTTTTCAGCGCGTCCTGATAGGCGTTCGCATAGTCCACGTTCTGGCTCTCGGTGTATTGCTGAAGGGCGCTCATGTCCTGCTCAAAGGAGCCGCTGTGCGCCGTGGTGTAATTCAGCTTTTCCTCGTCCGTGCCGTACAGGCGCATCACGCCGCCCATCTTGTCCAGCAGCTTGTCCCGCGCCTCCCTGATGGCCTCCGCTGTCTGCGGCTGCTCCACATGCTCAAAGGTCGCGCTGGTTTTCGTCCAGAAGTCCTTCACCCGCGCCGTGTCGCACCGCCGCCGCACATACGCCTCTATGTCCTCCGCCCGGTAGTCAACGGGCCGGGTCATGTCCATCAGCTTTCCGCTCTGGCGGCTCTCGTCCATCCGCTTCAGGGTGCTCAGCGCGCCGTTCCCTTCGCCCCAGCTGTCCATCAGGCCGTCCAGCACCACTTCCGGATCGTAGGAAAGTTTCAGCATCTCGTCGATGCGCCGATCCAGCTCTGCCTTCTCCTGCTCCGCTTTCAGGGTGGTTTGCTCCGCATTGTATACCTTCTGGTACATCTGAACCGCGGTCGGGTCGCTGCTGTTCAGATAGGCCCGGTTCTTCTCCAGCCAATCCCGGCTGAAATTGTCCACGCCAAAATAGAGGGCAGCATCGTCCAGCGTGCTGCCCACCGCGTAGGGGTTATACTCCGCGCTCTCCGGGTTCAGCTTCGCCGCGATCTTCGGGTCTTCCCGCCACTGGTTCCCCGCGCCCAGCGCCGCCTGCGCGCTGTCAAACAGGGGATTGCCGGTGCCGCCGTTGTTCCGCGCCGCCCAGATCACGCCCTTCAGCGCGTCCTGGCTGTAGCCCACGCTGCGGTTCAGCGTTGTGGGCGTACCCATTTCCCGGTCAGCGTCCATCCCGGTCAGGGTCTTGTAATTGTTCCAGTTGATCTTCCCCAGGATTTCATCGTCGCTGTAATTCCGGTCTTTCCGCTTCGCCCAGTAGGTCAGTTCCTCCTGGAGCGCCGCCCATTCGTTTTCCGCCTTCTGGGTGGTGCCCTCCGCCTTCAATCCCTGATAATACCAGTAGGCCGCGTTCTGCTCCCGCGTGCTGGTCTTGGTGGGGGCCAGCGGGCTGTTCCCGTTCTCCGTCCGGTAGTAGTTCTTCAGCCAGCTGTTTTCTTCCAGCCATTTATCCGTGATCCCGCCGCTCATGTCAAAGCCCAGGTTGGCAAGCTCCTGCGTGGCCTTGTTGGTGGACTGGGCATAGGGATTGTAGTAATGGCTGTCCTTCCTCGTGGTCAGCTCCTGATACCGCTGCATCAGATCGCGGCCTTTGGCTTCGTCCTGCTGCGCGATGGTATAAATGCGCCCCACCATCTCGCTGTTGGTGGGGCGCTCGCCGCTGTACCATTTCTTTTCTTCCTGCTTTTCCTCGCGCTGAAACAGCTTTTGGATTGCCGTCAATGGCTGGGTAAGCGATAGCTTAAAGGGCACTTTGCGCACCTCCATTATCTCGCAAGGTTTATGTTCTTGGTCGTTTTCGCGTTGTTCGTGGTCGTCCCGCCATAACCAAGCGCTTTATTCAGCGCGGTTTGGAAGACTTTGTTCTTCCGCAGCCCTTCCAGCAGGTTGTCCGCCTTCTGCTTGTTGGCGGGGTTGGTCGGGTCAAGGGCATTGGTCAGTGCGTTGGCAAATGTTCCGTCCTGCAATTTTTCCACGACGTCAGAGGTCTTATTTACCACGCCACCGATCAGCGCGCCCATCCGGGCAAATAGATCATCCGCTTCGGCTTTATTAGTTGTGCCATAATCTCCGCCCATGCTGCCGATAAGCGAGTTCTCAAGATCATTGGCGGAAGGCTGAGGCGTCTGGTTCGTGTTGCCGGTGCCCGCGGTGGAAGATGTTCTGCTGCCACTGCTGCCAGAGCTGCTTCCCTTCGCTCCAGCGGCGTATATGTCCGCCAGCATCTGCGCGTCCTCCGCGTCGATCCCGGCCTGCTCCAGCAGGGAAGCGCTCGGAACCTTGCCGCCAGCCAGAATGGCCGTAGCGGTTTTGTAGGCGATTTCCTGTTCTGCCCGCGCTTGTGCAGTCTGCGCCTGCTCACGCTGGAACTGCATGCTTTCATTAAATTGCTGGTCAGATACGGTGTCACGCTGTCCCTGCCGCTCAAATTGCTGTTGCCACTGCTGATCGGATACCGCGTCACGCTGTCCCTGCCGCTCAAACTGTTGTTTCCACTGCTGATCGGATACGGCATCCCTGCCCTGCTGGTATTCAAGCTGCTGTTTCCATTGCTGGTCGGATACGTCATCGCGTCCTTGCTGATATGCGAACTGCTGTTGCCACTGCTGATCGGATACCGCGTCACGTTGCTGCTGGCGTTCAAGCTGCTGCTGGGCTAACTCCAGATTGCCTTCAACATTGCGCCTGTCAATGTCAATCTTCTGCTGGTTCTGCCCGGAAGTTACGCCAAATTGCCGTTTGCCCTCTTCAAATTGAGCAAGCTGCAATTCAAGCTGCTTCGCCGTCTGCTCGTCCAACTTTCCATCCCGCTCGGCCTGGTATATGTTCTGGTAAATCTGGTTCAGCAGCTGGTTCTTCTGCTGGGCAGCGTTCGCCCCGCGCTCGTAATCCTGATCTTCCAGCTCCCGTATTCTGCTCAATATCTGCTGCGCCTCGCTGGCGTCATACTGTTGCAGCGTATCGGAAAGCTGGTTGGCCAGCTGCGTGATCTGCGCGTCGATGTTCCCCTCGGCGGCTCCCTGCGCGTCCCACAGCTCCTGCTGGGCTTTATTGCCCTGGGCGCTGATGTTCGCCAGCGTCTGCGCGCCGTAGCTGCTGCGCTGCATGCCGCGGGATAGCATCTGCCTGTCCGCCTGGCTGTATGCCTGGTCATACGCTTCCTGGCTCGCCGCGCGCTGCTTGTCGTAGGTGTCCTGCAATCCTTCCTTCTGCTGCTGCAAGGCCAGCGTGTTGCGGTCTGCCGCCTGCTGGGCGGTAAGGCGCATCTGCTCGTAGTACGGGTTATACTCGCCCTCGGCAATGGCGCGTCTCTCTTCCAGCGTTCGCGCCGTATAGTCGGGGATCGCGTTCACCTGCCCCAGCATTTGATCCAGCAGCGCTTGCAGCTGCGGATTGGACTGCTGCGCGGTTGTTTGCTGAGCGCTCGGCTGCTGGCGCATTTTCTCTGCCGCGGTTCGTGCTTCTTCATAAAACCGCCGGTCAGAGGCGGCAAATTGCTGATTAATCTGCGCCTCACGGTCGGCAACTTGCTGATTAATCTGCGCCAGCACATCATTCGTTGGCGCGCTCGGCTGCTGTCGCCGCAGGTATGCGTCGTGCTCCGGCAAGGTCATCAGCTTGCCGTCCTCTTCGATTAGCGCATTGGTCAGGTCAGGAGCAATCACATCACGCCGTGGGGAAACAGTAGGGTCTTCCGGTATCGGTCCATCCGGTGTGGCGGGAGTAATATTGCCATTCAGCAGCTTGGAAAGCGACTGGGCAAGCTCATCCTGCTTCTTCTTCGCCCCAGTCGTCCCGCTCCCGGACGTTACTCTTGTCGTTGCCATAGCCCCCTCCTTATTTCTCCAGCTCCGGCAGGCCCGCCAGGCTGGTCAGCAGGCTCAGCACGGCGGCCAGCGCGGAGGCGTCAATCACCATGATCCAGTTCACTTCGCTGATCGCCGCGCTGGTGGCAATGGTCGCCACCGCCGCCTGGGCAAAGGTTTTCAGCGCGCGGATGCCCGCCGCCTTGATCCATTCCTTCCAGTCGTACTTCATTTCTTTGCTCCTTTCAAATCCCGCAGGTCGTGTTCCACTTCGGTCATGCGCCCCTCCAGTATATAGGTGCGCTCGATCAGGTTGTTATGCTTGTCCTGCTTCTTTTCCAGCTGGTCAATCCGGTACAGCAATACCGCCTGGTTTTTACGGTTCGCCATGTAATTGCCCAGCAGGGAGAGCAGGCCCACCACCACGGCGGCGATCCCGCCGATCAGCGCTTCACTCATTCCGCAGCACCCCCTCCAGGTCGGTCATGGCCTTCTGCATGGCCTGCAATGCGTCCCGCATGCTCTCCAAGCATCGCGTCAGCTCCGCATTGTCTTCCTCCGCAGCCGGGGCCTCCCGCAAAAACTTGTCCATCATGTACCCCTGTTTTTCCTTCCAGCGCAGAAAGGCCCAGCCGTCCGCGTCGGTGATCATGGTCACGCGCTCCCCCACGGGTACATCACATACAACGCTGTAATTCGTGCCGGGGCCTGTGCGCATGCGAACCGGCTTCCCGTTCTCCGCCTGCACGATCATTTGTTTTTCCATGGATGCGTCCTCCAGTTTCTTGAATTGCCCGCTGTAATGCCAGCTCCCACGGCTGGTATCCACCTTGATGCCCCCCGGGCAGGTGGTGCAATGGGTGATGCGCAGCGGGTCGATCTGTGTCACCACACCCACATGGTAATAATCCCGCTGGT
>Ga0079305_1001677_pt1 | contig 26331 bp, 24 predicted proteins | sample LMS_cellobiose_e_FD_79183 | JGI IMG/M metagenome (GOLD analysis project Ga0079305, IMG submission 79183) | Rumen-fistulated moose microbial communities from Alaska, USA - LMS_cellobiose_enrichment | ecosystem: Host-associated > Mammals > Digestive system > Stomach > Rumen fluid ... | reverse complement strand
TTCAAAATACTTGTAAAAGCCGCTGCCCTCGCTGTAAAACACCAGGTGCTTGTTGGCGATGGAGAAAAAGCGCTTGTAATCCGCCTTTTCCCGGGCCTTTTCCTCCCGGGTGCGCTGCTGTCCGCCCACGCTCTGCAGGGAGGCCAGCTGGCGCTTGCTCTCCTCCAAAGCCGCGTAATCCACGTATTTTTCAGGGCTGATGAAGCGGTTCAGCAGGAACAGCTGCAAAATGGAGAGCAGGTTGCTGGCGATCCAGTAGATGACCACGCCCGCGGGCACGAAGGCGCCCAGATACAGGCTCAGCCCCACGCTCAGGGCCATGGTGCCGTACTTGTTCACCTTGCCCTGCTCGCTCTGCAGCACGTTGAAGCGGTTCTGCACCAGGCACAGCAGGTAGGCGCTCAGCCCCGCCAGCAGGGGCATCAGCCACATGAGCCCCCCCGCCACGGCGGGCACAGCCCCCAGGTCGATGCCCAGGAACACGGTTTTCAGCGCCTGCACCCGTTCGACGGCCTCCGGCAGCGCCAGCGCCGCAAATTCATCAGCGTACAGGCCGGAATGCAGGGCGCTGATCACCCGCAGCTGCACCGAGTTGGCCGCGGCGTCGGCCCCCGTCAGGCGGCAGGTCAGCTCCACCAGGGAGGCGGTAGCCTCCTGGGGCAGGTGCAGCAGGTGGTCGAAGGGATGATAGATCACGCTGACCAGGCCCAGCAGCAGCACGATCTGCAGAAACAGCGGAACCAGGCTGAGCAGGGGATGGTAGCCTTCCCGCTTGTACAGCTTGCTCTGCTCCTCGGTGATGGCGTCGTGGTCGCCGAAGAAATGCACCTTCACCCGGTTCAGCTCGGGCTGGATGCGCACCACCTTGATGGAGTTCATGTGCACCCAGATGCCGATGGGCAGCAGGATCACCTTTGTGATCAGGGTGAACAGCAGTATGGCCGGGCCATAGCTGCCCAGCAGGCCGTAGCAGAAGCGCATGATGTGCCCCAGCGGCACAGCTAGGAGGGAGATCAGGGAACTCATGGGGGAAACATCCTTTCACAGCGACGCGCGCGGGCGGGAAAACCGCCGGGTTTTCCCGCTTCCGCGCGCTGTAACGTCGCTTTATTTGGCTTTAGTTGAAGCTCTGGGCCAGCGGCACCAGCTCATACTTGCCGCGCTTTTGCACCTTCATCAGCTCCTGGCCGTCGCCGGTATAGGTATAGGTCTGCCAGCAGTTGTGGGAGCCCAGCTCCAGGTCGCTGTAGGAGGTGACCAGGGGATATAGCAGGGTATCGCGGTTCACCACGCCGCACTGGCGCGTGCGCGCGTCGCCCGCCTTCCAGTCGAAGATGCTGGTGCCATACTGGCTGTAATCCCCGCCGATGACGTGCAGCAGGGTGCCGGCAAAGTCGGTGTGGGAGATGGGGGCGGCGTTCTGGACGATCTTGTCATGGTGCTCGCCCGCCTGCTTGATCCAGTACACCACCTGCATGTTGTTGCCCTTGTCGCCGTGGTCGGCGGTGACGATGATGGTAGCGTCGTCGTACAGGCCCAGCTCCTTCATGCGCTCGATGTAGCCCGCTACCATGCTCATGTAGCCCGCGATGGTTTCATTGCGTCCGGCGTCCGCCTTGTAATTGCCGTTGGCGTCGCTGGTATAGGGGCCGTGGGCGCCGCGCAGATGGATCATCTGGATGTACTTCTTGTCCGTCTGGTCCACGGTCAGCCCGCGGGCCTTCAGGTTGTCATTGAAGTTGGTGTAGGAGTAGATGGGCTGGGGCTCCTTGTGATCGGGCTGGGTCATATCCACCAGGTTATCCAGCTTGCCCAGGGCCCAGGACATGGCGCCGTCCGAAATGGAGGTGTAGTAATAATAACGGAATTCGTAATTCAGGCTGTGGATGGTATCGTAAATATAGTTGGCAGTCTCGCTCGTCCAGGACTGCTCAAAGTATTCGCCCACCAGCAGGCTGGGGTCAAAGGGATTGCCCGTCAGCATATGGGCGATGGAGGGATAGGTGCCGATGTAACGGGGGTCGCAGTTGCTGTAATAGGTGAAATCGTGGAAGGGCGTGAGCATGTTGGGATAGGCGCTCTTCACCGAATCCAGCCAGTTGTTGGCAAAGTAGTCCACAATGAAGATGACCACGTTGCCGCTGGAGGACAGGGAATACAGCTTTTCACCGTCCAGCTTGTAGCTGTGCCGGGTGCTGGCGTTGTACAGGGGGTTCACATGCTCGCCGCACTGGGTGCATTTGCCGCTCATGATATAGTCGTACAGCTCCGGGGTAACGATGCCCGTCTCCGGGAAGCCGTTCATCTTTTGCAGCAGCTTGACCCGGTCGGTCATGGCCTCGGTGAATTCGCTGCCGCCGGCGTTGTCAAAGTATTTCAGCTCCGTCATGCGGGCGCGGAGTTCCCGCACGCGCGCGCCGGCGTCGCCCTGCTTCAGCGTGCCGCTGGCCAGGTTGTTCATGCCGATCACGTTGGCGGAGAAGATCAGCGCATACAGCTCCTCGTCGATCTCGCCGGTGGGGGTCAGGTTGTTCATGGCCTGCAGCTGCTTGATGCGGTCGGTCATGGTGCTGTTAAAGGCGTTGTTGGTGATGCTGCCGCTGTAATAGCCCAGATCCAGCATGCGCTGTTTGATGCGCAGCACTTCGCTGCCGCTGCTGCCCTCGCGGTACAGCACCTTCGGGGCGGCGGTTTGGGCGGGGGCCGCCTGCCCGGCGGGAATGTTTTTCTCCGCGGCGGGGGCGGCGGCGGGGGCGGCTGCCGCGTTGGGATCGGCGGGGGTGCCGTCCTTTTTCAGCACCGCGCCGGAGAAGATCAGGGCATACAGCGCCTCGTCCACGACGCCGGTTTCTGCCAGACCGTTGATCTTCTGCAGTTGCTTTACGCGCGAAGTCATGGTATCATTGAAGCGGTTGTTGGAGATGGTGCCGGTGTAATAGCCCAGTTCCAGCATGCGCTGCTTGATGGCCATGATCTCCTTTCCAGCATCTCCTTCCTTGTATACGGTTTCCGCAAAGGCCGCCGTCCCGGAAAAAGCCAGGCACAGCGCCAGCAGCAGCGCCGCAATGCGTTTCATTTGATTCATAAAAACCTCCAAACTGTTAGTCCCGCGCTGGGCCGCGGATGCGGCGGCAGGGCGGATGGATCCAGCAGCGGCCGTGCCGCGGCCCGTTGCTGTTTCGGTATTATACCATCAATATGCGGTGTGCGTCAACCAAAAACGTAAATACAACTGTAACAGTTCTGTAAAAGATATGAAAAAGATCATTTCCATCCTGCTGCTCCTGTGCCTGTGCCTGCCCGGCACGGGCCGGGGAGAAGATGCCCTGCCGGTGCTGCGGCTGGAGACCGCGCTGCTGGATTACGTGGCGGTGCGGCCCGGCACGCTGACGGCAGAGGACATAACCACCCCCGTCACGGTGAAGTACCGGGGCAGCTATTCCGTTACCTTTACCGGCAAGCGCAATTACAGCCTGCACCTGAAGGATGAAGCGGGGCGGCAGCGCAAGCGCTCCCTGCTGGGGCTGCGGGAGGATGACGATTACGTGCTGCTGGGCGGGCTCAGCGACCTGAGCCGTCTGCGCTGCCCCGTGGGGCTGGCGCTGTGGCGCGGCCTGGGGTATCCTGCCCCGGACGCGGCGGCCTGCGAGCTGTACTTCGGCGAATACTACAAGGGCATATATTTCCTGGTGGAGCGGCCCGACCGCAAAAGCGCCGGGGTGCCAAGGGACGGGGCGCTGTACCGGGTGCTGACGGCCTCGGTGGACGGGGCCGATCTGCTCTCCACTGCCGCGCCCGGCGCGCCCCGGGGAGACGCCTGGTATAACGTGGGGCTGGTCTATCCGGAAACGGAGGCGGGCTGGCAGCCCCTGCAGGCCCTGCTGGCGACAGAGGATCCGTCCGCGCTGCTGGATCTGACGGCCTTTGCGGATTATTATTTGTTCGTCAATCTGATCGGCGCGTCGGACAACATGAAAAAGAACCTGTACCTGTGCTGGGACGGCAGCCGCTTTTATCCCATGCCCTGGGATCTGGACGCGGCCTTCGGACGGCTGTACAACGCCAGTCTTTCCGACCCGGCGGCCTGGTACACCAGCCCCTTTTTCACCCGGCTAAGGGCCTTGCCGGGGTTTGATGCGCTGCTGGCCCGGCGCTGGCAGGCCCTGCGGCAGGCACTGTGCCCCGACGCGGTGATGGCGCTGTTTCAGGGGGAATATGACCGGCTGGAGGCCGCCGGAGCCTGGCAGCGGGAGCTGGAGCGCTTTCCCGCGTATGAGGACAGCTCCACGGGCATCCGCTACCCTCTGGATCCGGCGGCGGAGCTGCTGCTTATCCGGGGCTTTCTGAATCAGCGGTACGCGCTGCTGGAGGCGGCGTTTTCCCCATCGGAGGAGGAAGCAAAATGACTGAAATCGATCGCGCGAAGGCGCGCAAACGCTTCGTGATCTGGGCGGCGTGCATCCTGGCGGCCTGCCTGCTGCTGGAGGGCGCAGCCTTTCAGTACGACGCCCTGCGCACCCGGGGGCTGACGCCGGTGGCGCTTTCCCCGGAGACGGCGCAGATCACCCGGGAGGAGCTGCCCGCCGAAATCGACGACGTGCAGGCGGTGATGCCCTCCACGGCGGAGCGAGGCCCCCTGGTGCGCACCACCATGACCTGGGAGGGGCTGGAGCTGACGGGCATATGCACGGCGGCGGTGGAGCTGACGGGGGAAAGCCGCTTGCTGCGGGTGCGCTTCCTGCTCAGCGACGACAGCTATCGCTATGGCTTTGCGGCGGCGGACAGCGCCCTGGCCCTGCCGGGAGAAACCGTTCGCGCCCGGGTGGAGGCCCACGGGGCGCTGCGGCGGCTTCAAATCATTTTTGAAACAGAGGATGATACGGCGGCGCTGGCGTCCTTGACGCTGAACACTCCGGTTCCCTACCATTTCAGCCTGCTGCGTCTGCTGGCCCTGCTGCTGCCCGCCTGGGGCATTGCGGCGGTGCTCTGCCTGGGGCTGTGGCGCATCCCGCTGGATCGGCGGAGAGCCGCCCACCGCCTGGCCTATGGGCTGACGGCCCTCTTCTGCGCCCTGCTGGTGCTGGCAACGGGCCTGCTCTGCGCCCCCGCCGACCGGGAGGAATACCCCTATACCCGGGCGCTGGAATATCCCTTTGAAAATGATGACGTATACCGCTACCGCTCCCTGACCCACGCGGTGATGTACGATATGCTGGCGAAGGGCAGCGTGGCGGTGGATGTGCCGCCGGATGAGGCCCTGCTGGCGCTGGAAAACCCTTACGATCCCACGGCCCGGCTGGAGAGCGGCGCGCCGGTGATGTTTGATTACGCCCTTTATGAGGGCCAGTATTACGCCTACTTTGGCCTGACCCCGGTGCTGACCTTCTACGCCCCCTACCGGCTGGTGATGGGCTATCTGCCCAGCTATACCACGGCGGCGGCCTTCTTCGCCCTGCTGACGGTGGCGGCGGCCTTCCTGTGCGTATGGGAGGCGGTGCGGCGCTTTGTGCGCACGCCCTCCCTGCTGCTGACCTGTTTGGCGGCGGCGGCGGTGGCCCTGGGGGGCAACGCCCTGATGCTGCAGGCCAGCGCGGATCGCTACCACCTGTCTATCGCCTGCATGCAGGCCTTCTTCTACCTGACGCTGTGGACGGCCCTGCTGGCCTGCCGCCAGAAAAAGGGCGGGCGGCGGGCGCTGCTGTTCTGGCTGTGCGCGATCTGCACGGCGCTGCTGGTGGAAAGCCGCCCCATGGGGGCGCTGGCCGCGGCGGGGTGGCTTGTGCCCCTGTTCATTGCGGTATTGACAAGCAAAAAGCGCACCGCGGCCCAGAAGGCCCGGGATGCCGCCGCCTATTTGGTGCCCCTGGCCTGGGGCGCAGCGGCCGTCATGGCCTATAACGCGGTTCGCTTCGGCTCGCCCTTCGAGTTTGGGCAGACCTGGCAGCTGACGCTGGAGGATATCCGGCAGAACCGTTTCAGCCTGCGGGGGGCGCTGCAGGCGCTGTACTATTATTACTTTGACGGGCTGCGGCTGTCGCCGGAATTCCCCTTCTTCACCCTGGGGGATGGGTTTATCAACCATACGGGCAACTGGTTCTACGGCGTGGCCAATGCCGGGGCCTTCACCATGCCGGTCACCTGGGGCCTGCTGTGGCTGGCCGCCCTGCCGGAAAAGCGCAGGCGCGGCAAGCTGGCGGCGTACCTTTGCGCCGTGCTGGTCACCGTGCCCCTGTCCCTGGCGGGCTATTGCGTGGCGGGCGTGGCCCAGCGCTACGTGTGCGATATCCTGCCCACCCTGTGCCTGGTTGGCGCGCTGACGCTGACGGAGATCGCCGGGCGGGACGCCGCGGAGGGCCGGGGCCATACCGCCGCTCTGGCCGCCGCGCTGATGTCCGCCACCGCGCTGATCGGCTGCTGCCTGGCCTTTGGCAACTACCGCAACTTCATCAGCCAATATAGGCCGGAAGCGTATCTGTATCTGCACAATTTGTTCAGCCTGCTGTGATTTGACGGTCTGTTGCCCAAAATCAAACATTTTCTGGATTTGGGTAATAGCCGCGCTCAAAAAACGCCCCGCAGTTTTTCACTGCGGGGCGCGTTTTGTTTTGACACACCGATTACTTCAGCGCGATATCGCTCATGGCGATGAAGGCGATGACGCTGTCATAGCGGATGGCGGCGAAGCCGTCCACGGTGTAGAGCACGTCGACGGTGGTGCCGGCCTTGTAGGTGTTGATGCTGCCGTACTTGGTGGAGGCGTAGCCGTACACCTTGGTTTTGTCATTCAGCACGGTGTAGGGGGTGGAGGGGCCGTCCAGCAGATCCTTCAGATCCTCCTCGACCCAGTAATCGGCGCTCATGGGCAGATAGCACACCGCCTCGCGGAAGGAAACGATGTAGTAGTTGCCGCTGGTGGCGATCACGGTGAAGCGCTGATAGTTGTCGACGGTGCCCACGCGCTTGTCATTGTTGTAGGGGGCGGCATAGGCGAACACGCCGCTGTTGCTGCGCAGCACGATGTGCTGGGGGTTCTCGATGATGTAATACAGCATGATCCAGCCGCGATCCACGGTGCCGTTCTCATTGGGAACCTCGGCGTAAACCCAGTTGCCCTGCTTTTCCAGAATGTCGAACTGGGTGCCGTTCTTCACCTTGCGGGTGGAGCCGCTGCTGCTGTTGGGCTCGTTAAACAGGCTGACCTGGCGGGAAATGACCTCGCCCGTCCATTCGGTGGTGGTGCCCTGGTCGGCCAGAGCGGACACGCACAGAGCGCACAGGGCGGCCAGAACCAGAATAAGGGATACGAACTTCTTCATAGTAAAATCCTCCTTGCATCTTGGTTTCACTATTATAACGCAAATCATTCCATATTTCATCCCTGCCGGAAAATTTTTTTTGCATATTCTGTAAAACGGGCTGCATATATCCCAGCAACGGCTGAAAGGGGGATGTTTTTGAATGAATACCGGGATTGCGCGCCGCCTGAACGGCGGCTGGGGAAGCGTGCTCAAGGGCGTGGCGGCCGCCGTCGCCGCCACGGTGGTGCTGGCGGCGGCGTTCGCGCTGGCAATTTCAGCCTTTCGCATGTCGGACGGGGCCGTTCGCACGGTCAATCAGCTGATCAAGCTGGCGGCCATCTGCGCGGGCGTGCTGCTGGCGGTTCCCCGGGGCGGGGAGCGCGCCCTGCCCCGGGGGGCCGCGGTGGGGTTCTTTTACATGGGGGCCGGGGTGCTGCTCTATGCGCTGCTGACGGCCCAGCACCTGACGGCCTACGCCTATGCCGCCGACCTGCTGATGGGCGTCGCGGCGGGGGGGTTGCTGGGCCTGCTGCGGGGAAGAAGCTGAAAATAACTGCGTATTCCCACGGAAAACCACTGCTTTTGTCGCTTTCGTCATGCCGCCGCGCGTTTCCGCATAGGATAGGGACGTGCGGCGGCCCTTTTATCCGCCCGGCATATCCGCCCCTCCCGGCGCATACCCATGAGACAAAAAGGAGGAGTGGATATGATCAAACGGCCTGAACCCCAGGCGATACCGGAAAAACGAAAGAAAAAGAGAGGCGGAGCGCGGCGCGTCCCTGCCGTTCCCCGCATGACGGCGCTGGCGCTGGCTCTGCTGCTGGCCGCGGCGGCCTGCTATGCGGGCGTGATGCCGGAAACGGCCAGCGTGGCGGTGAAAAGGCGGGAGCTGCCCGTGTACAGCGTGGAGCGGGAGGACAACGCCCTTGCCATCAGCTTCGACGCCTCCTGGGGCGGCGACAAGACCCTGCGCCTGCTGGACATCCTGGATGAGTACGGGATCAAAACCACGTTTTTCCTGGTGGATATCTGGGTGCAGAAGTATCCCGAGCTGGTGCGGGAGATCGCCGCGCGGGGGCACGAGATCGGCAACCACAGCACCACGCACCCGCACATGTCCCAGCTGAGCGAGGAGCAGATCGTGCGGGAGCTTTCCACCCAGGCGGAGCATGTGGCGGCGATCACCGGCACGCGGCCCACGCTGTTCCGCCCGCCCTACGGCGATTATAACGACCGCCTGGTGCTGACCAGCCGCGCCCAGGGATACGAGTGCATCCAGTGGAGCGTGGACAGCCAGGACTGGAAAAACCGCGGGGCGGAGGACATTATCCGGCGGGCGTGCAAGGCCAAGAGCGGCGACATTGTGCTGTTCCACAACGACGCGGAATACACGGTGGAGGCGCTGCCCGCCGTGCTGGATTATTACAAAACCCAGGGGTATAAAGTGGTGCCCGTTTCGGACATCCTGCTGCACGGGGACACAAGCATCGACATACAGGGAAGGCTTCATCCCGCAAAAACAAAAATACCGGAGGTATAAAGACATGGAAACCGTTACCAATCAGCTGAATCTGACCGGCGTCATCACGGAAGCGCCCCAGTTTGACCACGAGGTGTTCGGGGAGGCGTTCTTCCATACCATCCTCAGCGTGCCGCGGCTTTCCGGCGCGTATGACCTGCTGCCCCTCACCGTCAGCGAGCGGCTGATGGCCGAGGGCTTTCAGCAGGGAATGACCGTGGCCGTGGCGGGGCAGCTGCGCTCCTACAACAAGGTGATGGGCGGCGCAGGCCGCCTGCTGCTGACGGCCTTCGCCCAGCGCCTGCGCCCCGTCGACGAGGAGGAGAACCCCAACACCGTGTTCCTCACCGGCGCGCTGTGCAAGCCGCCCTCTTTCCGCACCACCCCCTTTGGCCGGGAGATCGCCGACCTGATGCTGGCGGTGAACCGCAGCTATGGCAAAAGCGATTACATCCCCTGCATCGCCTGGGGCCGCACGGCGCGGTTCGCCTCCGGCCTCAGCGTGGGCGACCGCATTCAGCTGCAGGGACGGTTTCAAAGCCGCGTGTACCAAAAACAGCTGCCCGACGGCACCGTGCAGGAGCGCACGGCCTATGAGGTGTCCGTCAGCCGCCTGACGCTGGAAAGCGGAGCGCCCGCCCCGGCGGAGCAGGCCGCCGCCCCGCGGCCCCGGTACACAACAGGCGTGATCCAGTAAGGGGATCGTCCGGGGCGTTGCCCTCCCCGTTTTCTTTCCGCTCTCCCGTGCAGCGCTTCCGGAGCGGGGCGCTGCTGGGGGAGCTTTTTACTGGAAAAAATAAAGGTTCTTCACGGAAAGTTAGGTTATGAAAGGGACGCTTCACTTTAGCCTTCTCCTGGAAGAAGGTGCCGAACGAAGTGAGACGGATGTGGGTCTCCCCGCCGCAGCGGGCCTTTTGCCGGCAGAGCCCACATCAGTCACCCTGCGGGCGACAGCTTCTCCCAGGAGAAGCCTTTTGGCGCGGACGGCAACCTAACTTTTCGTGAAGAGCCAAAATAAATTGCTGCTTGGCCGATCCACCGTTCACTCTCGGGCACGATGAGTATCCCGGAGGCGGGATCGTGGCCATATACGAACAGACAGGAAAGAATACGCCCGCCGCGGCAAAGCGGGGCGCAGGCTTCGATGAATGGCCGGTCTACGGTCATATCAGTGGTCAAATTGTCGTAGTCGATCTGGGACAGACGAATCGCTTGAACGATGATAAAAGGCTGCTCGGCGTCCAATGCGTGAAGCGCGAAAAGATCGGATATGCTGCGGGGATGGCGCACAAAGTACGCGGTTCCGCGATGCCCTGTCATTTGCTTCATTTGTATCCTCCACAATGCGATCACTTTGAAATAATAGATATACCATATATCTATTCACCACATTTTAACACATAACAGACATATTATAAATACGTTATATATCTGCTGTAAGGTGATTTTATGGCTGTTAAGAGCGTTTCTATCCGCATTGAAGAGGATATGCTGAAAAAGCTGGGATACGTGGCTGATTATGAGGGACGCTCCATCAACAGCCATATCCTTGTGCTGATCCGGGAGAGTATCCGGAGATTTGAAGTGGAGCATGGGGAAATCACCGGCGTGATCCGCCCCGATGTGAACGTAAAACCCACCAGAAAAGACGAATAAGCAGATTCGGCATAAACCGATGCATGCGAAAAAGCAACGCCCACAGGCTTCCTCTTTGAGCTGTGGGCGTTTCTCTATGAAAAAAGACCGGCCAACGCCGATCTTGTATCTTGCCGTAACGAGCGTGAAAAGACAATCGCGGAATTATGATACCGTTCCCTCGCAGCCTTCTTTGCTTCTTTCTTGGGTAGCGTCTGCCGAAGGCAGACTGAGGATGCGCGATTTTTCAAATTGCCGTCCGAAACCCGCGCTTGCCGTTAGGCAGTAGCGCGGGGCGTATTTTCAGGAAAGAAGATCCCCGTTCGTTTCCCCCGTCTGTCTTCCCTTTACCGCTTCCCCCGGAACAGGCTGGCGATGGCGTCCACGGCCCGCTGCACGGGCTGGGCGTGCTTTTTTACGGCGCGGGCGGCCTCAAAGGCTCCGCGGCGATATTCCAGGTTGTCCGGGTCGCGGCGCACCGCCTCCCGATAGCTTTGATGGGCGCTGGCGTACTGCTTCATGCGCATCAGTATCTGCCCCTGCAAATAATACCAGTCCGCATCCTTTGCCTCGGCGCGCATCAGCTGGCGCAGGGCGTTTTCCAGCCGGTTCTGCTCCATCAGCTTGGCGGCCATGCGCTCAGCGTCGGCGGCGGAAACCGTGTGATAACCCAGCTGCCGCTGCCCCGCAATGCGCAGGGCTTCCTCATAGGCCAGGTTCAGGCGGATCAGCTGCTCCTGGGCCTGCTCCTGCTGTTCCTTTTCCTGAAACTGGTCAGGGTGGCAGCGCTTCACATGGCTGCGATAGGCTGCGTGCACCTGGGCCTGGTCAGCATCCAGGCTGAGACCCAGCACTTCAAAGGCGTTCAAATTCGGCAACGCTCCTTTTTTTATCCGGTCGGAATTCGGGCCGCTTCCCTTACATCGGGGCACGGCTGATCTCTGCGCCCAGGGAGCGCAGCTTGTCCTCTATGTGCTCGTACCCGCGCTCGATGTAGCCGGGCTCATAGATTTCGGTGGTGCCCTTCGCCATCAGCCCGGCTACCACCAGCGCCGCGCCGGCGCGCAGATCGGTGGCCGTGACGGGGGCGCCGTACAGGGCGTTGACCCCCTCGATGATGGCGGTCTGCTCCACAATGCGCACCTTCGCGCCCATGCGCTGGATCTCGTTCAGGTGCTTGAAGCGGTTTTCAAAGATGGTTTCCATCACAATGCTGTCACCCTGGGCGCAGGTCAGCATGGCGCTCATGGGCTGCTGCAAGTCGGTGGGAAAGCCGGGATATTCCTGGGTTTTCAGGTTTACGGCGCGGTGAGGACGCTCGCTGCGCACGCGGATGGTGTCGTCGGTATCGGTCACCAGCACGCCCATCTCCAGCAGCTTGGCGGTCAGCGCCTCCATATGCGTGGGAATGCAGCCGTGAATGGTCACGTCCCCGTGGGTGGCGGCGGCGGCGATCATCAGCGTGCCGGTCTCTATCTGGTCGGGAATCACGCTGTAGCGGCTGCCGTGCATATAATCCACCCCGCGGATGCGAATGGTATCCGTGCCCGCGCCGCGCACGCGCCCGCCCATGCTGTTCAGGAAGTTGGCCAAATCCACGATATGCGGCTCCCGGGCGGCGTTATGAATGGTGGTGTTGCCGTGGGCCTTGGCGGCGGCCAGCATCACGTTGATGGTGCCGCCCACGGTGATGCGATCAAAAAAGATATCGGTGCCCACCATGTTGCCCTTGGCGTAGATCATGCCGCCGTAATCATCCACCTGCGCGCCGAGGGCGCGGAAGCCCTTGATGTGCTGCTCAAAGGGCCGGTTGCCGATGGCGCAGCCGCCGGGATAGCCCACCTCGCACTGCCCAAAGCGCCCCAGCAGCGCGCCCCATAGATAATAGCTGGCGCGCATGCGCTGGGTGTAGTGATAGGGCACGTGGAATGTGACCACCGGCCGGGGATCCACCGCCATGCGCCGCGCCGCCGGGTCATATTCGACCTTGGCCCCCAGCAGCGCCAGCATATCGCGCATCACATGGATATCTTCAATATCGGGCAGGTTTTCCACCACGCAGGGCTCGTCGCACAGCAGCGTGGCGGGAAGCACCGCTACCGAGGTGTTTTTGCCCCCGTAAACGCTGGTTTCCCCCCGCAGCGGCGTCCCGCCCGTAATCAGCAGCTTATATTGGTCCATGCTGCCTCCTAAACCCATAAAATGTGTCACAAATCAGGCATACAAGGGTATACCAAATATCAGTATAACATATTTTGTTTGTTTGCGCAACTGATGGAAAGAAGGAAACACAAAAGGCAGGAGAAACCCGGTACTTTCGCATTTGTCTTCAAATCTCCCATTTTTAGCGCTTGACACTTTTCGGCATACGCGCTATAATAGCTAAGCTATGCGCCCGTAGCTCAGTTGGATAGAGCGTCAGACTCCGACTCTGAAGGCCATGCGTTCGAATCGCACCGGGCGTACCAAGAAAAACCCCAGAAATCAAGCCATTTCTGGAGTTTTTCTTTTTGCTCAGTTTGACCATTTTGTACATGCTTTTGCAATAACGACCCTGGCGCAGTTGTCAATCCAGTTGTCAAATCAGTTGTCAGAATCAGAGCCAGTCAGGGCCAGCATTTGGGAAGCATCCTGCAAGAAATAATCCGGGCGGCTCACCACCTGCTCATACCATGATGGTATAGCTCGGCCTCCCAAAAAAAAGCCGCTTTAAGCGGCTAAACTAATAATAGCTCAAAAAAGAAATTTAGGCAATATCCAAAAGAAAAATACGATCATTAATAAAATCAAAAAACCGTTTTTAAGCAAATCTTTTTGACTTTTTCTAATTTCTTCTCTTTTTTCGTCTTCGCGTTTTGCCTTATCGTTCAAATAATCAAATGCTTTATCGACAATCGACTGCTTCAAATTCGTTTTTGCATTTATGGATTTTGTTTTTTCAATCGCCATGGCAAGGCCTGGCAAATAAGCCCCACAATATTTGCAGTTCGATGAATCACCGCTAACTGGCGCTCCGCAATTAGGGCAAAACTTCTCAACTTTTAACTCGGCTTGATTCGAAGCGGCCATACAAGTAACCTCCCGTCGTTTATGCTTTAATTATATACATAACAACAAGAAAGTCAACCGCAAACATCGCCCTCAACATAAAGACTCCACTCAAACTCCCGAACCATACCTCGTATCAGTTCAAGCACGCCGGCCGTCTGAGGCGGGTCGAAAGCAAGAAGCACGCTGAGGCCTATATAGTTCTTAACAGCTTCAAAGTTCTCGAAGTCTTCTGGCACAAAATCCGTCCACACCTCGTCCGCCCCAGTAATCGAAAAACCCTTTTTACCTACGCCAGCTTGGGCCGATCTGAACAGATAACCGTTCGTGTGAAAGATCAGCTGATCGTCAAAAGAATCATCGTCTCGATCCAGATTGCAAGCAATCCGGACATCTTCCAAAATACTTCCGTCCATAACGTACGTCTCCTTAACATTTCCAAGGTATCGTGTCGTTCGGCGTACGAATGGTCAGGCCTTTTGGAAGCAATGACCTATCGCCCAACGTAACAGCTCTGTGCGTTCCATCGGAACAAGTAATAAGAAACTCGGGGTCAACCAAGCACGGATCGTCGCGCAATAATTGATCCAGGGTTATAGGATTCATATGGTGAATGTAAAAAACCGCCCTTGCGGGCGGCGCAGATTGTTCAATCCTCGTAATGGCCTTTACACTGGATTACTTGAATCTTGTTTTGCTCCACGCGGTAGACAAGGCGATCCGCATCATTGATCCTTCTGCTCCAGTATCCAGAAAGATCATAACGCAGAGGTTCCGGCTTTCCAAGACCGTCATACGGCGACCGAACTATATCCTTTAGTAAAGCATTGACACGTTTTAGTGTGGCCTTATCCTTTTGAAGCTCCACATACTCAGCAAAAGCATCTTCTGTGAAGGAAATGTCAGGCATTTTCCAACGCCTCCAATTCCTCTAACGATTTTGTTACAATCTTTCCTTCATCAAGCTGCTTCGCAGAGTGCTTCAATGCTTGCATGTTTTTTTCGGAATAGAACGGATCAACCGCAGCCGACACATCGAACGGGATTTTCCGCTCACGGACAACTCTTTTTGCAAAGATTGTCATTGCTACGGCCATAGGCATTCCCATATCGTTGCAAGTTGCCTCGAAGGATTTCTTCAGATCGTCATCCATCCGTACGCTAATGGTGGTCATACTAATCACCTCCTTGCCATTAGTATAACGTAAAATTGGTTAAATTGCAATCTTTTTAATTTAAATAGAATTAAAAAGAAAGAAATGGAAAAGATCATACTGGATCAATTTCTGGATAATCCCCAGGAGGTCACGGTTCAGGCATCAACCGGAGAAGAATTTTATCAAATTTCCGTCCCAGGCTCATCTAACGCCGTTCTTATCAACGAGCAATACCTGAAAGAGCTTCTTTCAAGGAATTAAAAAACCACCCGGCCAAGCTGCCGGGCGGGGAAAAATAAGAGAACATATATCCCTATTATAGGAGAATGAACATACTCAGACGGAAATGAAAGCCCAGGTCAAACGGGAGAATTCCGGCGCATCGGGATGGGCAATATTTCTACGGCAAAACCGAGCAGGAGGCTGAACAGAAACATGAAGCATGAAAAAAGGAGAAAGCAATCTCTCTTGCCAAACAGGTTCAGGGGAGCACCGTGCGCTTTCCGGGTTTTCGTTTGCTTTTTCCGCTTTTACACCCATGAAGATCACAAATACGCTGGATAGTCAACGCCCTTCATTCCATCCTCTGCACCTCCTCCAGCGTGGGGATGGCGGCGGAGGTGCCCATGTGGCTGACGCAGAGGGCGGCGGCCTGGGCGGCCTGGCGCAGGCAGATTTGCAGGGGCTCGCCCCGCGTCCAGGCGGCCAGGAAGAAGCCGGTGAAGGTATCGCCCGCGCCGGTGGTATCCACCGCCTGCACGGGGATGGCGGGCTGGGTCAGGCGCCGGCCCTGCCAATAGGCCACGGCCCCGCGGCTGCCCAGGGTTTGCACCAGCAGCAGGTGGGGCCACTTTGCATGCAGCAGGCGGCCTGCGTCATCGTCGTCCGCCGCCTCGGGAATCAGCTGGCGGGCCTCCACCTCGTTGACGAACAGGATGTCGCTGAGGGTGATCAGCTCCGGCGTGACGCGCTCGTTGAAGGGGGAGGGATTGAAGGCGATGCGCAGCCCCCGCGCCTTGGCGGCGCGCATGATCCGGGGCAGCAGGTTGATTTCATTCTGCATCACCAGCAGATCGCCCGCCTCGAAATGGCCCAGGGCCGCCTCGATCTGCTCCTCGTCCACCCCGAAATTGGCCCCGGCGAACAGCAGGATGCAGTTTTCCCCATTATCCGCCACCTGGATAATGGCGTGGCCGCAGTCGACGCCGGGCAGACGGCGCACCAGAGAGGCGTCCACCCCGCGCTCCGTCAGGGCGGCGATCAGCCGCTGCCCGTCGGCGTCGTCGCCCACGTTGCCCGCCTGGAATACCCGCGCCCCCGCGGAGGCCAGGGCGATGGCCTGGTTCAGCCCTTTGCCGCCGCAGACGTGGGAGACGGACTGGGCCGGACGGGTTTCCCCGGGGGAGAGAAAGGCGTGCACGCGGTACATGTGATCCATATTCAGGGAGCCGAAGGAACAGCATTTCATGACAATCACCTGCAATTTTTGGGTTTTCTTCAGCTGCCAGTATACCACGCCGCCGCCGGGGCCGTCAACAAAAGCGGTTGACTGGATTTGATCTGTCATATATAATGAAACGGAAAACAAGCGTTTCCTGCCCTGAAAGCCCATGACAGGTTTGAAAGGAGAAAAAACATGAGCCAGATTGATCGCCTGCCCGCGATTCCGCTGATCGTGAACGATCCGTATTTTTCCATCTGGATGCCCGGCGACGCGCTGAACGCCGCCGCCGCCGTGCACTGGACGGGCGTGCCCAAGCAGCTGCGGGGCGCGCTGGTGGTGGATGGCGCCGAATACTGCTATCTGGGCAAAACCTCCCGCCGCAATATGGAAACGGTGTCCCTGCGCGTGACGCCCACCCGCACCGAAAGCGTGCTGCGGGGCGGCGGCGTGGAGCTGACCGTCGCCTTCTGGAGCCCGGCCCTGCCGAGCGACCTGGACGCCCTTTCCACGCCCGTCACCTTTGTGGATTTCAGCCTGCGCAGCGCCGACGGGAAGGCCCATCAAACGGAGCTGCGGCTGTTCGCCGACGAGACCCTGTGCTATGACGGCCAGGCCGCCAAGCCCACGGCGGGGGATACCTACGTTCGTGAGGGGCTGAACATCGGTTATATCGGCCAGGTGCAGCAGCATGTGCTGGGCAACTGCGGCGATCATGTGACCATCGACTGGGGCTATCTGTACATGGCCTCCGCGCAGACGGTAAAGCTGGCGGGCGGCCTGGCGATGGCCGCCTCCGCCGCGGTCTCGCCGGAAGCGCCCTTCGCCTGCTATGCCCTGCTGGGCTATGATGATATCGCCGCCATCAATTACTTCGGCGCGCCTTGCCGGGCCTGGTATCAGCGGGAGGGCCGCACCCTGGTGGACGCCCTGTGCGATTTCAGCCGCCACCACGATGAACTGCTGGCCGCCTGCCGGGCGATGGATGAGGAAGTGCTTTCCGAGGCGCGGGAGATCGGCGGAGAGGACTACGCCCTGATCGCCGCGGCCGCCTGGCGGCACACCTTCGCCGCCCATAAGCTGATCGCCACCCCGGAAGGGGAGATGGCGCTGCTGTCGAAGGAGAACGACAGCAACGGCTGCATCGGCACCGTGGACGTGAGCTATCCCTCCACGCCGCTTTTCCTGAAATACTGCCCGGAGCTGGTCAACGCCCTGTGCCGCCCTGTGCTGCAGTTTGCCAACATGCCGGTGTGGGAATATGATTTCGCGCCCCATGACGTGGGCCGCTATCCCTACGCCACCGGGCAGGTGTACGCCGCCGCCGCCACGCTCAACGGCATGACGCCGAAGCCCTATTACCTCTATCCCGCGGGAACTGGGGTGTATGACATGCGCCGCCAAATGCCGGTGGAGGAATGCGGCAACATGCTGATCATGCTGGAGGCCGCCCTCTCCATGGGCGCGGGGGAGGGGCTGCTGCGGCAGTACGCCCCCACACTGAAAAAGTGGGTGCGCTATCTGGACGAATACGGCGAGGATCCCGGCGAGCAGCTGTGCACCGACGATTTTGCCGGCCACCTGGCCCGCAATGTGAACCTGTCCGCCAAGGCGGTGATGGGCATTGCCTGCTACGGGCGGCTGATGCGCCGCCTGGGGGATGAAAAGGAGGCGGAGCGCTGGCAGGCCCGGGCGAAGGAGCTGGCGGAAAGCTGGCTGCGCCGCGCCCGCGGCGGGGAGAGCACCGCCCTGACCTTTGACGGCCAGGGCTGGAGCATGAAATACAATACCGTGTGGGATCTGGTGCTGGGGCTGGATCTGCTGCCCCGGGATTTCTTCCGGCAGGAGACCGAAAGCTATCTGCCCCGGATAAACGAATTCGGCCTGCCCCTGGACAGCCGCCGGGAATACACCAAGAGCGACTGGCTGGTATGGTGCGCCAGCATGGCCCAGGATGGGGAAACCTTCCGCGCCCTCATCGCGCCGCTGGCCCATTACCTGCGCGCCACCCCCACCCGCGTGCCCTTCTCCGATTGGTACAACACCGAAACCGGTGCATTTGTGGAGTTCATCGCCCGCAGCGTGCAGGGCGGGGTGTATATGCCGATGCTGATGAAACGGTAAATATGTAAGACATGAAAAAGCGCCGCTCCTCCCAAGCCGGGAAGGAGCGGCGCTTTTGAATGAAATACAGACTCAGTTCAATTCCACATCCCATCCGCTGACATATTTCAGCAGACGGATCACATCCATGATATCCACCTTGCTATCGCCGGTCACGTCAGCGGCGCTGTCATTGATTTGCACATCCCAGCCGGAAACGGATTTCAGCAGGCGGATCACATCCATGATATCCGTCTTGCCGTCGGCGGTAATATCGCCGGGAGCGGGCTGCGCTTCTTCAACAATCACTTTGATATTCACAGGTGTTCCTTGACCGCATTGGAAGAATACCCATTTTGTTTCCTTCTCTTCCAAAGTCAGGATATTGCCGTTCACGGTGTATCCATCTCCCCATTCGGACACCCTTTTCACGTCAAATCCGGGGAAGGTGGACAGATCCACCGTACCATCCGCCGCTGTGACGCTGATGGGAACAACCATCGTATCCGTACTGCCTCGGTTTACCTTGTTCATCAGCGCATAATCGCATTGTACCAGAGCCAAGGCTGTATTCGAACCAGCATCCAGGCTGCTTAATTTGTTACCGTAACAAGAAAGAGTGTTCAACGCCGTGTTTTTGCTTATATCCAGACCGCTTAAGCTGTTATTTGCGCAGCGCAAGTGTTGCAGCGCCGTGTTCTGGCTAATATTCAAATCACTCAGCTTGTTATTTTTGCAATCAAGATATAAAAGCGCGGTATTATTGCTCACATCCAGATTGCTCAGATTGTTATCATAGCAATATTATTCCCTTTCGGCGTTGCGCGTCAAGGGAGGAGCGCATCCTTTTTCGCCAGCGGGGAAAGAATGTAAATGTTTCATCTTCTTTACGGAAATGTTGCAAAACGCGCCCTTTTACGGTATACTGTATGCTGTAATTCTGTGTTTAAGGAGCCTTTTCATGCAGCAAGAACAGGTTCGTTCCATTGTGTACGCGCTTCAGCAGAACATCCGCCGGGTCATTGTGGGCAAGGACGAGGCCATCGAGCTGGCGCTTATCGCGCTTTTGTGCCGGGGGCACGTGCTGATCGAGGATGTGCCCGGCGTGGGCAAAACCACCCTGGTGGCGGCCCTGGCCCGGTCGCTCTCCTGCTCCTTCAAGCGCATTCAGTTCACGCCCGACGTGATGCCCAGCGACATCACGGGCTTTACCATGCCCAGCCTGACCACCGGGCAGATGGAATTCAAGCCCGGCGCGGTGATGAGCCAGATCGTGCTGGCGGATGAGATCAACCGCACCAGCCCCCGCACCCAGAGCAGCCTGCTGGAGGTGATGGAGGAGGGCCAGGTGACCGTGGACGGCGTGACCCACGCCCTGCCCCGGCCCTTCATGGTGCTGGCCACCCAGAACCCCGTCGATTTTGTGGGCACCTACCCCCTGCCCGAGGCGCAGATGGATCGGTTTTTCCTGCGCATCACCATCGGCTATCCCACCATCGAGGAGGAGATGGACGTGCTGGAGCGTTACAGCGGCCAGGCCTCCCCGCTGGCCAGCCTGCAAAGCATTTGCAGTGCCGCGGACGTGCTGGCCATGCAGGAGCAGGTGGGCACGGTGTACTGCAGCCCGGAGGTGCGCTCCTACGTAGCCTCCATTGCCGCCGTCACCCGCAGCCATCCCCAGCTGGAGCTGGGAATTTCGCCCCGGGGGGCCATCGCCCTGCTGCGGGCGGCCCAGGCCTGCGCCGTGCTCGGCGGGCGGGATTACGTGCTGCCTGACGATGTGAAGCGCATGGCGCTGCCGGTGCTGTGCCACCGGCTGGTGCTCGCCCCCGAGGCGCGGATGAAGGGACAATCCGCCGCCGCGCTGCTGCGCGCGCTGCTGGGCTCGGTGCCTGTGCCGGGGCGCTCGGCATGACGGGCCGGGGCCGGGCGCTGCTCATTCTCGCTCTGGGCACGCTGTACAGCGGTCTTTCCCTGGGCGGACGGATGTTTTATCTGTCCGCCGTTTTTGCCGTGCTGGCGCTGCTGTTTTCCGGGGCCTGCGTGATGCTGGCCCGCCGGGGTATCGAGATCACCTGCATGGTCACGCCGGAGGAAACCCCGCGGGGGGAAGCTGCGCACCTGCGCATCCGGGCGGAAAGCCGCCTGCCCCTGCTGATCTCTCCCTTGCGGCTGAACGTGGCGCTGGGGGATGACAGCGCCGAGCGCATCCTGCCCCTGTGCCGCGGTGCCGGGGAGCTGGTGATGGATATTCCGGCCCGGCACATCGGCGCGCTGCAGGCGGGGGTGACCCGGGCGGAGGCTACCGACGCCCTGGGCCTTTTCCGCCTGCGCTGCGGGGCTGCCCTGCGGCCGCTGCTGGTGCTGCCCCGCTCCTTTGAGGTGGAACCCCTGCGCTTCCTGACCGGGGAGGAGGGCCGCGCCCTGCCCAACCGCAGCACAGAAGACCTTTCCAGCCCGGAGGATACCCGGGCCTACCGCAGCGGCGACGCCCTGAAGCGCATCCACTGGAAGCTGAGCGCCCGCAGGCGGGAGCTGATCGTGCGCCGGTTTGAAACCCCGGCCCCGCCCGATACCCTGGTGCTGCTGGACTGCACCGCCCCCGCCGGGGCGGAGCAGGATGAGGATCGGCTGCGCCTGCGGGACGCCCTGTGCGAAACCGCTCTTTCGGTGGCGGAGATGCAGGCGGGGCGGGATGCGCCGGTGCGGGTGCCCCTGTACGGCGCCCAGGCGGGGGAATTCATCAGCGACGCCGGGGGCGGCGTGGGCCGCCTGGCGGAGATGCTGGCCCGGCAGCCCTTCCTGGGCGGCACGGATTTTCCCAGCGTGCTGAACCTGGAGCTGCGCCGCATGCGCCGCACCGGGGCCACGGTGATCATCACCTCCCAGCTGAACGCCGGGGTGGTGGAGGGGGTCAAGCACATTCGCCGCATGGGCCCCGCCGCCCGGGTGTATTACGTGACCCATACGCCCGACGCCCCCCAGGACAGACCCTATATCGCCCAATTGCAGCAGAGTTTGGTGGAGGTGTGCTATGTCACGCCCGCATGAGAAGCTCATCGCCGCGCTGCTGCGCGCGCTGACCGCCTTTTTGCTGGCGCTGGGGCTGGGCATGCCGGTGCTGCACGGGTTGGGCCTGGGTTTTTTGCTGGGCCGCTACGTCCTGCTGTGCGGCGTGACGGCGCTGTGCTGCACCGCCCTGGGCTTGAAACGGTGGCTGCTGCCCGGGGCGCTGCTGCTGCTGGCGCTGGCCCAGGCCGGGCTGCTGGCGGCGGGCCGGGGCTTTTTTGCCGATACGGTGCGCCTGGGCCGGGCCTTACTGGTGACGCTGCGGGGGGAGCCGCTGGCGCTGAGCCTGTATGGCGACGTGCTGTGCGCCCAGCTGGGTGTGCTCATCCCCCTGTTTTGCTATGCTCTGTCCACGCCGGATGCCGACGCCGCCCTGGCGGTAACGGCGGTTTCCGGCGTGCTGGGGGCCCAGTGGATGCTGGGCTTGCGCCATGAAAGCCTGTATATGCTGCCGGTGCTGCCCGCGCTGCTGCTGATCTATGCCGCCACGAGCGGAAATCAGGAGGAGGAGAGCGCCCGCGCGCCCCGGCCCTCCCTGTGGCTGGTGCCCGCCGCGGCGGCGCTGCTGGCGCTGTCGGCGCTGCTGGCTCCTCAGGAGGGCACGAAGGTGCCCGCGCTGGCCCAGGCGGCGGAGCGGCTGCGGGAGGCGATCAACGACCGCTTCTTCTTTCAGCAGGAGCGGGCCCGCTACACGCTGGAATCCGACGGCTGGATGCCCCAGGGGGAACGCCGCCTGGGCGGCAGGCCCCAGCCCAGCGAGCAGGTGATCATGCAGGTGGAAACGGCGGATACCGTGTACCTGCGGGGCACCATTCAGGATACCTATACCGGCGCGGCCTGGTATGACGGCATCAGCGCCCGGCGGTATTACTGGAGTTCCCTGCGCTACCGCGGCCTGCGGGACGAGGTGACCCAAACGGGCTATCCCTTGGGAGCCGAGCTGCCCCTTCGCCACGTGGCGGTGCGCTATCTGGCCGCCGGGGCCAGCACCCTGTTCGTGCCCCAGCGGCTGCGCAGCCTGGAGACGGGGGAGCGCATGACCCTCTATTTCAACCGGGGCAGCGAGGTGTTCATCACCCGCAACCTGCAAAGCGGCGACGCATACAGCGCCGAATACGTGTCCATGCTGGCCACGGACAGCGGCATGGCGGCCCTGGCGGAGCGGCATGCCCACCTGGACGACCCCCTGTATCAGGCGGCGGTGGACGCTTATACGGTGCTGCCTGGCCACATTCAGCAGGAGGTGCACGACATCGCCGCCGCCGTGACGGCCAACTGCACGACCCCTTGGCAAAAGGCCACCGCCCTGCGGGATTACCTGCGGCAGAATTACGCCTATACCCTCGATGTGGAAACGCCGCCCTCCGACGTGGACTTCGTGGCCTGGTTCCTGCTGGCGGAGCGCAAGGGCTACTGCACCTATTTCGCCTCCGCCATGACGGTGCTGTGCCGCATGGCGGGCCTGCCCGCCCGGTACGTGGAGGGCTACGTGGTGCGCCCCGAGGCGGGCGGCGCCGCCACCGTGCGGGGCACCAACGCCCACGCCTGGACGGAGGTGTACCTGAACGGCCTGGGCTGGGTGACCTTTGACGCCACCCCGGGCTGGGGCGATCAGGATCGCAGCGGCAGCGCGCCGCCTGCTCCGGGCGAATTGCCTTCCTCCCCGCCGGGGCAGCAGCAGCCCACCCCCACGCCGGAGGCACAGGAGACCCCCGCGCCCACCGATCAGCCCCCCGCCGCCCTCTCTGATACCCCGGAGCCCCAGGACGCGTCCCCTGAAAGCGATGAGGAAACGCCCACGCCCGCGCCCACGGAGCCGCCGGAAGGCGGAGAGCCGCCCCAGCCCCCGGAAAAGGAGAAAAATCAACCCCTGCCCTGGCTGTGGCTGCTGCTGCTGATGGCCCTGCTTCTGCTGGCCGCCTGGCGCATCCGCGCCACCGCGCCGCTGCGGCGGGCTGCCCGGGCAAGGGGGGAGGGCGCGGCCCTGGGGATTCTGTGGCAGGCCATTCTGGAATGTGCGGAGGGCCTGAATCTGCCCATGGCGGAGGCGGAAACGCCCATCGATTTTGCCGTTCGGGCGGAGCGCGCCCTCAGCGTGCCCCTTCGCTCCACGGCCCTGGCCGTCAGCGCCCTGCGCTATGGCCGCCGACGGCCCTCCGCCGCTGCCGCGAAGCAGGCCCGGGAAGCGTATATCGCGCTGAACGAGCGGCTGCCCGCGGGCAGAAAGCTGCGGCTTGCCCTGCGCCGGGCGGCGCGCCTGAACAGAAAAAACAGGAAATGATTGAATGAACAGGCTTGGATGACCCATCCAAGTCTGTTTTTTTGCCCTTTCGGGGCATACTGAGGGAAAAAGGAGGGATGAGCATGCTGCAAAAACCGTTGTTTACCGGGGTGTGCACGGCGCTGGTCACGCCCTTTTGCGGGGAAGGAATCGATCTGCCCGCCCTGCGGCGGCTGATTGAACGGCAGCTGCGGGCGGGGGTGCCCGCCCTGCTGGCCTGCGGCACCACGGGAGAGGCCAGCACCCTGCGCCTGGAGGAGTGGCGGCGGGCGCTGGGCTGCGCCGTCGAGACGGCGGCGGGCAAGGCCCTGGTGATCGCCGGTACGGGCACCAACAGTCTGACGGAAACCCTGGCCCGGGGGCGGGAGGCCGCGGCCCTGGGGGCGGACGCCCAGCTGGTGGTGACGCCCTATTACAACAAGACCACCCAGGCGGGGCTGATCGACTACTTCACCCGGGTGGCGGATGCGGCGAGGATCCCGGTGATCCTGTACAACGTGCCGGGACGCACGGGGCTGAACATGCGGCCCGAAACCGCGGCCCGGCTGGCGGGGCATCCCCGCATCGCGGGGATCAAGGAGGCCGGGGGCAATCTGAATCAGCTGGCCGCCCTGCTGCGGCTGACGGACTTGCCGGTTTACTGCGGCAGCGACAGCCTGAACGCCCCGGCCCTGCAGCTGGGGGCGGCGGGGGTCATCTCCGTGCTGTCCAACCTGACGCCGGAGGCGCTGGTGCGCCTGTGCGCGGCGGAAACGGCGGGCTGCTATGGCACGGCCAACGCCAGCCAGCGGAAAATGGAGCCGCTGATCGACGCTCTATTCAGCGAAATCAGCCCCGCCCCGGTGAAGGCGGCCCTGGGCCTGTGGGGCCTGTGCGGGGCGGAGGTGCGCTCTCCCCTGGTGCCGGTGCAGCCCGAAACCCTGGACAGGCTGCGCCAGCTGCTGCTGCCGATAGCGGCAGCAGCGCAAGAATAACATGCAAGCATGTTCTTCTTGCGGATTCGGTTTTTCCTCTCGCCTGTCGCTGCGCGCCAGGCTCCCGGGCGAAAAAACCGTAAGGAATGAAAATTTTCTCCGCGGGGGCTCGAAGCGCCCGGAAAATGATCCGGTGGATCATAATCCTGGCCTTCGGCCAGCGCAAGCGAACAGCGAGAGCGGGCCGGAAGGCTCCGGATCAAGCTCCGTTCCGAAAATTTTCTCCTCGGCTGCGTACATGCCGCAGCCTGCGGGTTTCAGTCAAGGGGCTGGCCCCTTGACAATCCCTTTTTTGTGTGACGCTTCTAAATAGTAAGTAGGTGAATAAAGCATGAAAACCCTGCTGATCTGCGGCTGGACGGGCCGGATGGGCACGGAGGCGGCCCAGATGGCCGCCCAATTTGGCTTTTTGGCCCGGCCCTTCGCCCCGGGAGAGACGGGGGATGTGACCCTGGATTTTTCTCACCCGGACTGCCTGGAAGGGCTGCTGCCCGGCGCGGGGCCGCTGGTGCTGGGCACCACGGGCTACAGCCCCGCCCAGCAGGCGGAAATCACGGCAGCCGCGCGGACGCGGCCCATTTTCCAGGCGGCCAATTTCAGCCCGGGGATATTCGCCCTGGAGCGGCTGGCGCGCCTTTCCCGCCGGCTGCTGCCGGAGTGGGAGCTTTCCCTGATCGAGCGCCACCACGCCGCCAAGCGGGACGCCCCCAGCGGCACGGCCCGGCAGCTGTGCGCCGCCCTGGGCCTGCCATCGGATTTGGCGCTTTCCGTCCGGGCGGGCACGGTGCCCGGCATCCATGAAATCACCCTGTACGGCCCGGGGGAAACGCTGACCCTGACCCACGCCGCCGAAGGCCGCGCCGCCTTTGCCCTGGGGGCGCTGCGGGCGGCGGAGTGGCTGCTTTCCCAGCCCCCCGGCCTGTATGGCATGGCGGATATGCTGCTTTACAAACCGCGCGTGATGCTGTATAATCATAACGGCATACAACAAAAGAAGGGGCGATCATGAATGAAAAGGATCCTTTGTCTGGCAGCCTTGCTGGCGCTGTGCATGATCTGCTGCGCGGCTAACGCGGAGGACACAGGCACAGTTCAGGTGCCGGGCACCTTTAATTATGACGCGGCCAGACGGGTGCTGGAGAATACCAACCGGGAGCGCGAGGCGGCGGGGCTTGCCCCGCTGGTCATGAGCGGCGAATTGCTGGACGCCGCCATGCAGCGCGCGGCGGAATGCGCAGTGTACTTTGCCCACGTTCGCCCTAACGGGGAAAGCTGCTTCTCCGTCAGCGCGTACGCTGCCGGGGAGAACATCGCCTTCGGCCAAGGCGTCGACTGGGTTGTGGCTTCTTGGATGACGTCAACGGCGGGGCACCGGGAAAACATCCTGAACAAAGAGTGGAAATCCATGGGTGTCGGCTGCTTTGTCAGCGAGACCGATGTTCCCTTCTGGGTGCAGCTGTTCAGCGCGCAGAAGCTGCCCGACAGCGGAAAGACGGGCAGCCAGTATGGCGCTTTTTCCGTGAAGGGCCTGGCGGACAATCTGCAGCTGAAGCCGGCGGACGGCGCGTCCCTGAACGTGCAGATCGGCACAACAAAGATTTTTCCCCATCTGTCCATCACAAACGAGCCTGGGGGGATTTGGAGCGAGGTGCTGGTGGCGGACGCAAGGGTGATCTCCGGCGAGGACGTGGTATCGGTGCAGCGGGGCGACGGCGGCTGGCAGGTGAGCGGCCTGCAGTTGGGCACAGCGCAGGTCGCCCTGAGCGCTTATGCGGGGCAGAGCGACCCGCAGATCATTACGGTGCA
>Ga0079305_1001671_pt1 | contig 26426 bp, 20 predicted proteins | sample LMS_cellobiose_e_FD_79183 | JGI IMG/M metagenome (GOLD analysis project Ga0079305, IMG submission 79183) | Rumen-fistulated moose microbial communities from Alaska, USA - LMS_cellobiose_enrichment | ecosystem: Host-associated > Mammals > Digestive system > Stomach > Rumen fluid ... | reverse complement strand
TCCCGAAGAGGTGATCGAGTTCACCCAGGCCACCGGCTGCGACAGCCTGGCCATCGCGATCGGCACCAGCCACGGCGCTTATAAGTTCACCGCCGCCCAGTGCACCCGCAACGCGGATGGCATCCTGGTGCCCCCGCCGCTGCGCTTCGATATCCTGGAGGAAGTCAGCAAGAAGCTGCCCGGCTTCCCCATCGTGCTGCACGGCGCTTCCTCCGTGCCCCAGGAATTCGTGAAGATCATCAACGAGCACGGCGGCAAGATGCCCGACGCCATCGGCATCCCCGAGGAGCAGCTGCGCAAGGCCGCCCGCATGGCCGTGTGCAAGATCAACATCGACAGCGACCTGCGCCTGGCCTTCACCGCCAGTGTGCGCAAGCACTTTGACGAGCATCCCGATCATTTCGATCCCCGTCAGTACCTCACCGACGCCCGCGCCGCCATCCAGGCCATGGTGGAGCACAAGATCGTGGACGTGCTGGGCTGCAATGGCAAAGCCTGATCATTGGGCCATTTCCCGAAGGGCGCGCAAGCGCCCTTCTTTTTTACGCCAGGATGACCCGAAAAAAGAGCGCTGCGGTCATCCGCAGCGCTCCTTGTTGCTTATGAGCTGTTTTACCGGTTCAGCGTTTCGCTCAGCGGGTTTCCGCGTACAGAGCGTTCCACTTATCCAGCATTTCGGCCTTGTGCTCGATCAGCCAGCTGGTGTCGCGGGAAACCCAGTTGATGGTGTCGTCCGCGGGCAGATACTTGATCTCATAATGCGCCTTGGGATTGGTGAAGCGCAGGGTCTCCAGGCGGGTCGCCAGCGCTTCCTGGCCCTCGGGGCTCATCAGGAAGTTGATCATGGCCTTGGCAGCCTCGGGATGGGGGCAGTTCTCGATCATGGCGCAGCCCATGGTGGTGCCGCTGGCGCCGTTTTCGGGATACTGGATGCGGATGCGGTCAGAGCCGGACTTCAGCAGGGTGTCGGCGCCGTCCTCATAGGTCAGGCCCACCACATACTCGCCGCTGTCCACGCTCTTGAAGCACACGGAAGAGGAGGTGGAGATCACCAGGCCGTTCTCCAGCAGGCCGCGCATGATGGCCCAGGCTTCGTCGCTGTCATAGCCGTACACGGCAAAGATGTTGCATACGTTGTTCCAGGCGGCGGAGCTGCTGTTGGGGTCGCTCAGCACGATGCGGCCCTTCAGGGCGGGGTTCAGCAGGTCTTCATAGGTCTTGATTTCGAAGCCCAGCTCCTTCTCCAGCTCCACGTTCACGCAGAAGCAGACGGTGCTCAGGTGATCCTGGTTGTAGCGGCCGTTGTGGCTCTTGTAATCATCGGGCAGATCATCCTCATAGGGAGAGGTGTACAGCGCGTAGATGTCATCGTTGGCGGAGCCATCGGAGGGGGACAGGCCGCCCCACTGCACGTCGCCCTGGGGATTGCCGGCCTCGGCGCGGGTACGGGCCTGCAGTTCACCGGCGGATCCGTTCACCACTTCCACTTCCACATCGGGATACACTTCGTTAAAGGCTTCGATCAGGTTGTCGATGTCGTTGTCGGTCATGGAGCTGTACAGCACCAGGGGGCCTTTCACCTCTTCGGCAACGGCGGAGAAAGCGGCCAGCACCATAATGGCGGCCAGCAGCAGCGCAGCAAGTTTCTTCATTCTCAAGAAACCTCCTTCAAATAATATTTTCAGGCGCACCCGCGCCCGGGGATCAAAGCTTGATATCCTCGCTCTTGGTCACAGCCAGGTAGAGGATCAGGGAGATGGCCGTCAGCACCGTCAGGATAGCGGCAAAGGCGCAGGCCAGGCCGTCGTTGCCGCGGCTGATGGCCACGTAGGTGCTCATGGTCAGGGTGATGTTCTTGTTGTTGTACAGGATGATGGCGCTGGAAAGCTCGGTTACGATGGCAACCCAGCTGAGCACCGCGCCGCTCATGATGCCGTTGCCCATCATGGGGGTGGTCACGGTCAGGAAGGTTTTCAGCTTGCCCGCGCCCAGGGAGAGGCTGGCTTCCTCCGTGCTGATGGGAATGTTCTGCAGTGTTGCGGTGGCCGATCGGATGGTGTATGGCATACGCCGTATCACCAGGGCGATGATCATGATGGCCATGGTGCCCGTCAGCGCGAAGGGCTTTTTGCCGAAGGCGATCACCAGCGCGATGCCGATGATGGAGCCGGGCATGATGTAGGGCAGCATCGACAGGGTGTCGATGGTGTGGTTCAGCGGGCGGGGACGGCGAACCACCAGGTAGGCGATCAGAATAGCGAACAGGATGATCAGCACCAGCGCCACCACGCCGAAGATCAGCGTATTGTTGATGGAGCGCACCAGCAGCTTCTTCATGGCCTTTTCATAGTTGACCAGGCTGAAGCCGGGCTTGAACACCGCACCGTCGCAGTTGCGGAAGGAGAGGTACACGATGTACAGCTGGGGCAGGAAGGCCAGGGCGATCAGCCCGTAGCAGTAGAAGTACATCAGGAAGCCGCCGATGCCGTGGGGCTTGCGCTTCTGAATGGGGTTCATGCAGTTGATGGAGAAGTTGTACTTCTTGGTGGCCCATTTCTGGATGAAGAACACCACCGCCGTCACCACGATGGCGATAACGGAAATGGCCGCGGCAAAATTGTGGTCTGTGCCGTTTTCACCCAGGTACTGGTTGTAGATTTCCACCGGGAAGGTGCGGTAGCCCTCGCCGATCAGCAGCGGGGTGCCAAAGTCCGCGAACGCCCGCATGAACACCAGCAGGCTGGCCGCCAGAATGGTGGGCATGGACAGCTGCATGATCACGTTGAAAAAACGCTTCACACCCGTGCAGCCCATGTTGGCGCTGGCCTCGATCAGGCTGTTGTCGATGGATTTGAAGGCGCCGTTCATGTATACGAACACCAGGGGGAAGAATTTGAGCGCCTGCACCATCAGGATGCCGCCAAAGCCGTATATGCTGCCCAGCTTGACGCCGAACACGTCCTTGAAGAACACGGTGATGATGCCGTTGCGGCCCAGCAGCATGATCCAGCTGTACGCGCCGATGAAGGGAGCGCTCATACAGCACAGAATGGAGGTGACGAACAGGAACTTGCTGCCCTTTAATTGATAGAAGGAATAGAAGTAAGCGAAGGGGATGCCCAGCAGCAGCGTGACCGCCGTCACAGCGATGGTGACCACAAAGCTGTTTTTGATGGTGCTGGAATAGTAGGGGGTGGAGAAAAACTTGCTGAACTGCTCCATGGTGAAGCGGCCCTCGGAATTGAAGACGGATTGCTTCAGGATGCCGTACATGGGGTAGACCAGGAACAGCGCGAAGAGCGCCAGGAAAACCCACGTGACGACAGACCAGACCTCTGCTTTTCTTTTCACGGTCACACCGCCTTTTTCTCCAGGTCGTTCTGCACGCCGGTCAGCAGGTTGCGGCTGCCGTCCTGGCAGAACAGGTTGGCCTTCTCGGTGTTCAGGCGCAGGCGCACCTGGGTACCGGGCTCGATGATGCTGTCAATGCTGGATTCCTGAATGATCTCGGCTTTTTCGCCGCTGGTCAGGTGCACGAAGTAGTGGGTGTTCAGTCCCAGGAAGACGCAGCTGTCGATCACGGCCTTGAGCCCGTCGCCGTCGCCGGTTTCCACGATCAGCTCCTCCGGCCGGGCACACAGCTTAACCGGCTGGCTGTGAAGGTTTTCGGGGGCCACGGTGTCAAACGCCGCCTTGTAGCCGGTGGGCAGGGTCACAACGGCCTTGCCGCCTTCGACGCTCAGTTCACCATCCAGCATATTGCTGCGGCCGATGAAGGTGGCGACAAAGATGTTGGCGGGGCGCTGATAGATGTTTTTGGGCGTGCCCACGTGCTGGATCACGCCGCCGTTCATTACGGCGATGCGGTCGGACACCGCCATGGCTTCCTCCTGGTCGTGGGTCACGTATACGGTGGTGATGCCCACGCTGTTCTGGATCTCCTTAATGACGGTGCGCATCTCCACGCGCAGCTTGGCGTCCAGGTTGCTCAGGGGTTCGTCCATCAGCAGCACGTCCGGCTCGATGCACAGGGCGCGGGCCAGGGCCACGCGCTGCTGCTGGCCGCCGGAAAGCTGGGCGGGCATGCGATCCGCCAGCTGGTCGATCTGCATCAGCTTCAGGAATTTATCCGCCTGGGCGTGGATCAGCTTCTTGTCGATCTTTTTATCCGCCGGGCGGTTGCGCAGGCCGAATTCGACATTGCGCCGCACGCTCATATGGGGAAAGATGGCGTAGTTCTGAAACACCATGCCGATGTTGCGCTTAGCGGGGTTCAGGTCATTGATGCGGGTATCGTTGAAGTAAAAGTCGCCGCCTTCAATGCTGTTGAAGCCCGCGATCATGCGCAGCAGCGTGGTTTTGCCGCAGCCGGAGGGCCCCAGCAGGGTAAAGAATTCGCCGCCTTTGATATTCAGCGTCAGATTCTCGATCACGGTGTTGTTTCCGTAGCGCTTGACTGCGTCGCGGATATTGATGTTGACACTCATACGCTCTCTCTCCTTTATGGATGCTTGCGCCTTTCCGGCTGTACTGTGGAACTTCCTATTTGATTTATACCAGGTATAATAAAATTATAGCATAAACAGGCGCCCGGCGTCTATATCCTTTTTGTTTTTTTGAACGGATCGTTTTCACCCCCTTTCGCCCGGCGGCATAGGATGGCCTGAACGGAAAGGAGGGAACCCATTTTGATCGTTGATATTCAGGGCGTGCGGAAGGTTTACCAGTCCCCGGACGGGGAGATCGGCGCTCTTGATGATATAAGCTTTTCCATCGAGGAGGGGGAGTTCGTCAGCATTGTCGGGCCCAGCGGCTGCGGCAAATCGACGCTGCTTTCCATCATTGCCGGGCTGGAGGAGCCCAGCGGCGGGCAGATCTTTGTGGACGGGGAGGCGATCCGGGGCGTCAGCCGCAAGATCGGATACATGCCCCAGAAGGATCAGCTGTTTCCCTGGCGCACCATCTGGGAAAACGTGACGCTGGGGCTGGAGATCCAGCACAGCCGGGATGCGGCGCACCGGCGCTTCGCCCGGGAGCTGCTCAGCCGTTACGGCCTGGAGCAATTCACGGATTGCGTGCCCGCCCAGCTATCGGGAGGCATGCGCCAGCGCTGCGCCTTGATCCGCACGCTGGCGACCGACCCGCGCATCCTGCTGCTGGATGAACCCTTTTCCGCCTTGGATTACCAGACGCGGCTCAGCGTGGCGGAGGATATACACGGCATCATCAAAAGGGAGGGGAAAACAGCCATCCTGGTCACCCATGATATTTCGGAGGCCGTCAGCATGTCGGATCGGGCGGCGGTGCTCTCCCGGCGGCCGGGACGGCTCAAAAGGCTGGTATCCCTGCGGGAGATGGACGGCCTGTCGCCCCTCGAAAGGCGGGATCATCCCCGGTTTCATCACTATTTCAATGAGATATGGAAGGAGCTGGATATCAGTGGCTGAAATGCTGTCCCAGGAGCGGGCGCAGTATCTGCGCCGCCGCGCCCGCAGCAGCCGGGCGGTGCTGATCGCGCAGGTGGCGCTGCTGCTCCTTCTCTTCATCTTGTGGGAGGCGGCGGCGCGGCAAAAATGGATCGATCCCTTTATCACCAGCAGCCCTTCCCGCATCTGGAAGACGCTGCAAAATTTGTACGCCTCCGGTGATCTTTTCCGCCATCTGGGCGTATCCTGTCTTGAAACGGTGGCGGGCTTCCTGCTGGGCACGCTGCTGGGCACCGCAATCGCCGTGCTGCTGTGGTGGTTTCCCACCCTGGCCCGGGTGCTGGACCCCTATCTGGTGGTGCTGGGCTCCCTGCCCAAAACGGCGCTGGGCCCGATCTTCATCGTGTGGATCGGCGCCGGCCCGGCGGCCATCATCGCCATGACGCTGGCCATCTCCCTGATCGTGACCATCCTGGAGGTGTACAACGGCTTTCGCGCGGTGGACGCGGGCAAGCTCAGCCTGATGAAAACGCTGGGAGCGGGCCGCGGACAGACGCTGCTGAAGCTGATGCTTCCCGCCAACGCGGGCACCTTCGTGGGCGCGCTCAAGGTCAACGTGGGCCTTTCCTGGGTGGGCGTCATCATGGGGGAATTCCTGGTATCCCGGGCGGGGCTGGGCTATCTGATCGTATACGGCTCGCAGGTGTTCAAAATGGATCTGGTCATGGCCACCGTGATGCTGCTGCTGGTGGCGGCCGCCGCCATGTATCAGGGCGTGCTGCTGCTGGAGCGGACAATGAAAAAGCATTTGGGAGGTTCCGCATGAAAAAACTCGTTTGCATCCTGCTGATGATCGCGCTGCTCGGCTGCGCCCCCGCCGCCGTGGGGGAAGGGCTCACGCGGGTGCGGGTCAGCGAGGTGACCCATTCCGTGTTCTACGCGCCCCAGTACGCGGCGCTGGCCCTGGGCTTCTTCGCGGAGGAGGGCCTCGATATCGACCTGATGAACGGCGGCGGGGCCGACAAGGTGATGACCTCGGTGCTCACCGGCGAGGTGGATATCGGCCTGGCCGGGCCGGAGGCCTGCATCTATGTGCTCTTGGAGGGGCATGACGACGCGCCCCGGGTATTCGCCCAGCTCACCTGCCGGGACGGCTCCTTCCTGGTGGGCCGTCAGGCGGAGGACTTTTCCTGGGAAAACCTGCGGGGCAGGCACATCATCGGCGGCCGCAAGGGCGGCATGCCGGAGATGACCCTGGAATACGTAATGAAGCAGCACGGCGTGATTCCCCATGAGGACGCGGAGGTGGATACCTCCGTGCAGTTCAACATGATGGCGGGGGCATTCATCGGCGGCGACGCGGACTACGTGGCCCTGTTTGAGCCCACCGCCACCGAGGCGGAGCTGGCGGGCCAGTGCGTGGTGCTGTGCTCCATCGGGGAGGAGAGCGGCGAGATTCCCTACACCGCCTACTTCGCCAAACAAAGCTATCTGGAAAAGGAAGCAGACACCGTGCAGCGTTTCACCAACGCAGTGGCAAAGGGCCAGCGGTGGGTGTATGAACATACAGATGCGGAGGTGGCCGCGGCGCTGCTGCCCTTCTTTCCCGATACCTCCCTGGAGGTGCTGACCCAGGTGATGGCCCGCTACCGCGCCATCGAGGCCTGGAACCGCACCCCCGTCATGAAGCAGGAAGCACTGGAAATGCTGGAAACCGTGATGGAATCCGCCGGGGAGCTGAGCGCCCGGGTGGAATTTGACAAGCTGGTGGAGAACAGCTTCGCCGAAAGCGTGCCGGAACAATAAAACGGCCGCTTTTACCCCCCTCCGTGCGCCTTCAGACGCGCGCGGAGGGGGGATTTTGTTCACCGAAGAAACAAAAGTTGACAAAACCTATTGCCTTAATGTAAAAAATATGTTATAATTTTACCAGAAATCCGATTAATTAAAGATCGGAAATAAAAAACGGAGGTTTTCCCCATGAAAAAGATTCTGGCGTTTCTCCTTGCAATGGTGATGGTGCTCTCCATGGGCGCCAGCGCGCTGGCCGTCAACGAGGACATTGAGGGAAAAATCACCATCTACACTTCCATGTACCGTTTCGTGTATGAAGGTATGAAGAAAGAGCTTGAGGCAGAGTTCCCGAACCTGGAGGTGGAATTCTACTATGCCGGCACCGGCACCCTGATCAGCCAGATTGCCGGCGAGATGGGCGAAGATCATACCGGCGCCCTGGGCTGCGATATGCTGCTGGTCGCGGAGCCCGCTTACTCCCTGGAGCTGAAGGACTACGGCTATCTGCATCAGTTTGATCTTGGCGAGAAGGAGCAGCTGCGCTTCCCCTACGATGAGGAAGGTTACTGGTATCCCGTGCGCGTCTGCAACATGGTGCTGGCTTACAATCCTGAAAAGTACAGCCCTGAAGAGCTGCCCAAGACCTTCAAGGAATTCGCCGAGGATACGTCCCTGAAGGGCAAGATTTCCATGGGCAATCCTCTGACTTCCGGCACCGCTTTCGCGGCGATCTCCGCGCTTACCTCCAAGTACGGCTACGAATATTTCGACGCGCTGCGCGCAAACGATGTGATGATCGAGTCCGGCTCCACCGCGCTGGCCAAGCTGGAAAGCGGCGAGTGCAAGGTCATCATGATCCTGGAGGAATCCGTGCTGCAGCGCCGCGCTGAGGACGGCTCCAAGCTGGCCTGCATCTATCCGGAGGACGGCAACATCCTGATCCCCTCCACTTGCATGATCGTGGATGAAAACAAGAGCGCCAATGCCAACCTGGAAGCCTGCGAAGCGATTGCCGAATGGCTGTACAGCGAAGCCGGCCAGAAGTTCATCGTCAGCGGCTACATGCATTCCGTGCTGAAAGACTTCCCCGAGATCCCCTATGATTCCATCGATTCCGACGGCCTGATCAAGACGGATATGGGCGTCGACTGGGAGCGCACCTATCATCAGCGCGACGAGATCAATGACGAATGGAACAACCGCGTAACCAAGTAACCAAAGCATAACCCTACATAAGCATCGCGTATTAAGGCCTTCCCCCGGATAACGGGGGAAGCCTTGTATACCGGATGAATACCGTACTGTTTTCTTTCGGCTTGCCATGTCCACAAGGAGGTTTATCCCGATGAGCAGCCATGACAATCGCAGCGAGATTGTATGCAAAGCGACGTTGGGCGTTCTGTTTTTGTTGGGTATTGCGCTGCTGCTGGGCGGTTTGTGGGGCAATGGGCAGTATCAGAAGTCCGGCTTCAACCAGGCGAATGCCTTTTCCCTGATCTATCAATTGGGCGGGGAAGTTGATCGCCTTTATGAAAAAAAGATAGCGCCTGCGCTGAAAAACGCCAATATGGACGCAGCGGCAATCAGCAATGTGAACCGGGCGCTGATTTCTTCTGCCTGGAAGAATGATACGGCTGTTGAGGAAAGCCTTGCGGGCCTGAGCGGAAACGCATTGACCGAACGCGAGTTTAAACTATTGGCGCTGACGTACGCCATGTCCGGCCCCAAGGTGAAAACGGCACAGCGCAAGGCGCTGGCCGCTTTATCCGCCGAGGATCAAAAAGACCTCCTTGGCAAGCTGCTTTTATGCGCGAACGGAAAGGAGCAGACACTTTCCCCGGAAGCGGAGGATCTGCTGCAGGGCCTTGAAGGGGAAGAGCGGACGGCCATGCTGATGCAGATCTTCCTGACTGTTGCCAATCTGGATGGGGATCCGCTGTCCTCCAATACAGTTGCGGAGTTTAAGAAGGCCGTCCGCACGGACGGGAATAAGATCGTCGCGTATACCTGGGCGGTGAACGGTCATGTAAACTGGGTTTCCAGGTTTCTTTGCAGCGCGGGCAAAACCTTCGCGCTGATCGGTATTCTGTTGATGATCGATACGCTCATCCTTTTCTTCTGGCTGCTGGCGGATCATCTTTGGAAACTGGATTTCAAATGGCTGCTTATTCTCTTGATCGTCGATTTTATGCTCGTGTTCCAGGTGCTGCCGACGGCCAAGATGATCATAAACGCCTTCTTCCCGGAAGGCAAGTTCTCTTTGAGCACCATCACGCGCCTGTATTCTTATGATCTGAATTTCGGCGCGCTGACCAATACTTTGATCGCCGCTTTCTGCACCATGATCGTCGGCATCATCATCGCGTTTCCGCTGGCCTGGCTGGTGGGGCGTACAAACCTGTACGGAAAGCGCTTTTTCCGGTCGCTGTTCGTGCTGACCTATATGGTGCCGCCCTATGTCGGGGCCATGGCGTGGCTGCGTCTGCTGAATCCGAACGTCGGGAATATCAACCTGGTTCTGCGCGCGGTCTTTGGCCTGGGGGATACGCCGGGGCCGCTGAATATTTACAGCCTGCCCGGGCTGATATGGGTGCTTTCCACCTTTTATTATCCATACGCGTTTATTACGATCAGCCGCGCGATGGAGAAGATGGATCCCTCCCTGGAGGAAGCAAGCCGTATTTCCGGCGCTTCGCCCCTGATGACCGTCGCGAAAATCACCTTCCCCATGATGACGCCTTCCCTGATCGCCGGCGCTTTGCTGGTTTTCGTAGCCGCTGCAAGCTGCTATGGCATACCCTCCATCATCGGCGCGCCGGGCCGCGTTCATACCGTCACTACGCGCATTATCGATTATGTGGGCCGTGGATCGGAGGGCATGAACGACGCCACAAGCCTGGGCGTGTTTCTGATGCTGCTGGCAATCATCATCCTGTTTGTTTCAGACTTTGTGGTTGCCAAACGTCAGTACATTACCGTTTCGGGAAAGAGCACGCGCCCCAACATTGTTGATCTGGGCAGGTGGCGTGTGCCGATCACCGTGCTGGTTGCGCTGTTTGCGGCCATCGTGATTTTGATCCCGTTTGCTACCATTCTCATCACTTCCTTTAAGCTGGATCTGGGAAAATCCCTGTTTGAAGCGGGCAATTTCACCCTGAAACAATGGACGACGATCTTCTCCTATGACGAGATGCTGGATTGCCTGAAGAATTCCTTTATCTTTGCCATTGTGACGGCTACTGTCGGCATTGTTATCGCCTGCACCATGAGCTATCTGCTCCAGCGCACGCGGATCCGCGGCCGCAAGCTGCCCGACTTCCTGATCACCCTGGGCTCCGGCACGCCCTCCGTGGTGATCGCGCTCAGCCTGATCCTTTCCATGCGCGGTGATTACGGCATCAATATCTATAAAACAGCATATATCATGATCATCGCCTACCTGATCAAGTACCTGATGATGGGCATGCGCACCGTGGTATCGGCCATGAGCCAGATCCACGTATCGCTGGAGGAGTGCAGCCAGGTTTCCGGCGCCAGCTGGCTGCGCACCATGTTCAGGATCACAGGGCCGCTGATTTTCCCCAGCATCGCCGCCGGCTGGTTCCTGATCTTCATTCCCAGCTTCTATGAGCTTTCCATGACCACCCTGCTGTATGGCAACGGCACGAAGACGATCGGCTTTGAGCTGTATGAATACTGGACGTTCACCAGCCAGCCCATGGCCTGCGCAATCGCGTTCTTCATCCTGATGATCGTCGTTATTCTGAACTTTGTGCTCAACCGCCTGACCAAGGGCGAATTCTCCATCTGAGAAAGGATCGATACCGATGGCAACTGTAACGATAAAACACATCACCAAGGCCTTTGGCGATAACGTGGTGCTGAGGGAGTTCAACGAAACCTTTCAGGAGGGCGAATTCATCACGCTTCTTGGCCCCTCGGGCTGCGGCAAAACCACCATGCTGCGCATCATCGCGGGCTTTGAAAAGCCCACCAGCGGCGAGCTCTATATCGACGATCAGCTGGTGAGCGGCGGCAAGACCTTCGTTCCGCCGGAAAAGCGCAGCATCGGCATGGTGTTCCAGAGCTATGCCGTGTGGCCGCATATGAATGTGTTCGATAACGTGGCCTATCCGCTCACCATCAAAAAGATCAACAAAGCGGAAATCAAAAAGAACGTGGATCGGGTGCTGGGCATCGTGCACCTGAGCCAGTATGCCCAGCGCTTCCCCAACCAGCTGTCCGGCGGCCAGCAGCAGCGCGTGGCCCTGGCCCGCGCCTTGGTGGCGGCCCCCAAGCTGCTGCTGCTGGATGAGCCGCTCTCGAACCTGGACGCCAAGCTGCGCGAGTCCATGCGCTTTGAGATCAAGGAGATCCAGCGCCAGCTGGGCATCACCGTGGTCTACGTCACCCATGACCAGACCGAGGCCATGGCCATGAGCGACCGCATCTTCCTGATCAACCGCGGCATCGTGCAGCAGAGCGGCACCCCGGAGGAGATTTACAACACCCCCGCCAACCAGTTTGTGGCGGATTTCCTGGGCAAGGTGGATTTCTTCAAGGGCGAGGTGCAAAACGGCCGCATCGTATTTTCCGCCATGGGCGGCCAATCCATCGCCTACGACGGCCCCCGCACCGGCAAGGTGGAGGTGGCCGTGCGCCCCGAGAATATCTGCTTCACCGAAAACGGCGTGCTGGAGGGCACGCTGGAGGCCCAGTATTATCTGGGCGACGTGGACGACTGCCGCGTGCGCGTGGGGGATACCCTGGTGCGCGTCATCGCCAGCGGCTATGAGTACAAGAATCTGAAGGACGGTCAGCATGTGCGCCTGGGCATTCGCGATTTCATGGTGTTTGACGACGACGGCTCCCTGGAACAGATGCTGCAGATCGAAACCTGACCGGACAGGATAAGAACAAACCGAAAGTCAATGACCGCATTGCGTTCGCCGCAGTGCGGTTTTTAATTTCAAAACATTTTCGTGTTATACTTGACTAACCATTTGCTCGACTCTATAATAGAGAAAAGCGTATCGATAAATTAAGAGCTATTGAACCTTTTCAAGAATAATATACGCTGCAAGCGCCATCGGGAGGTGAATACCAAAGGGACGCGAAGGAACCGTTTGCGACAATCAGAGCACATAAAACGACCTGATGATAGGATAAGGAGAAACGGGATGGACGAAAAAAAGAATATCACTGGCGATCAGCAGCAGCGGGAGCAGTATGAAGCCGTTGCGCGGGTCATCGAGCAATACAAGAAAAAGCCGGGATCGCTGATCATGGTGCTGCACGCGGCGCAGGGGATTTTCGGCTACCTGCCCATGGAGGTGCAGCAGTTCATCGCAGACGGTATGGATATCCCGCTGTCCGAGGTCTGCGGCGTGGTCAGCTTCTACTCCTTCTTTTCCACCCAGAAGCGCGGCAAGCATACCATCCGCATGTGCCAGGGCACGGCGTGCTATGTGCGCGGCGGCAAAAAGGTGGTGGAAGCCATCAAAAAGGAATTGGGCGTGGATGTGGGCGGCACCACGGAGGACGGGCAATTTACCTTTGAGATCGTGCGCTGCATCGGTTCCTGCGGCCTGGCCCCGGCCATGATGGTGGATGACGACGTGTACAAGCAGGTCACGCCCACCAAGCTGCGCGGCATCCTGGCCCATTATACCGAGGGGGAGGAAGGGGGCGAAACGGCATGATCAGAAGCATGGAGGATCTTGCCCGCATGAAGGCGGCCTATCAGGAAAAGATGGGCAAATATAAATATCTGGCCCTTGTCTGCTACAGCACGGGGTGCATTTCCTCGGGCTGCAAGGCGGTGCGCGACGCCATGGTGCAGGAGATCGAGAATCACGGCCTCACCGATATGGTGGCGGTCATCGAGGCGGGCTGCATGGGTACCTGCGCCGTGGGCCCGGTGGTCTACATCCTGCCCGATGAAACCTATTATACAGAAATGACGCCCGAGCGCGTGCGGGATGTGGTGCGCAGGCACTTCATCCAGGGCAAGCCGGTACAGGAATATACCTTCTTTGACAGTCTGCAGAACAAGCATGTGCTGAACATCAAGGATGTGCCCTTCTTCCGGGATCAGGTGCGCATCGCCCTGCGCAACTGCGGCCTGATCGATGTGAACTGCATCAATAGCTATGTGGCCCGGGATGGCTATCTGGCCCTGGCCCGCATCCTGGAAAAGGGCGACCGCGCCGCGGTGATCGAGGAGATCAAAAAGAGCGGCCTCAGGGGCCGCGGCGGCGCGGGCTTCCCCACCGGCGTCAAGTGGGAGGCGGCCTACAATCAGCCCGGCACAGAAAAGCATATCATCTGCAACGCCGATGAGGGCGACCCCGGCGCGTTCATGGATCGCTCGGTGTTCGAGGGTGATCCCCACAGCGTCATCGAGGGCATGCTCATTGGCGGCTACGCCATCGGGGCCAATCATGGCGTGGTATACCTGCGCGCCGAATACCCCGTCGCCATGGAGCGCCTGCAGCCCGCCCTGGAGGAAGCCCGGCGGGAGGGCCTGCTGGGCCAGGATATCATGGGCAGCGGGTTCAGCTTTGATATCGAGATCCGCATCGGCGCGGGCGCCTTCGTCTGCGGCGAGGAAACGGCGCTTATGGCCTCGGTGGAGGGCCAGCGCGGCGAGCCCCGGCAAAAGCCGCCCTTCCCCTTCCAGAGCGGCCTGTTTGGCCAGCCCACCATCATCAACAATGTGGAGACCCTGGCCACCGTGCCCGCCGTGATGCTGAACGGCGCCAGCTGGTTCCGCCAGTACGGCACGGAAAAGAGCCCCGGCACCAAGGTGTTCGCCCTGTCGGGCAATATCGTCAACACCGGCCTGGTGGAGGTGCCCATGGGCACGCCGCTGTCGGAGATGATCTACTCCATCGGCGGCGGCATCCCCGGGGGCAAAGGCTTCAAGGCGGCCCAGACGGGCGGCCCCTCCGGCGGCTGCATCACCAAGGATTACATCAACACCCCGCTGGATTATGAATCCCTGGCGGCGCTGGGCTCCATCATCGGCTCCGGCGGCCTGATCGTGATGGACGAGGACACCTGCATGGTGGATACCGCCCGCTTCTATCTGGATTTCATTCAGGAGGAGAGCTGCGGCAAGTGCACCGCCTGCCGCATCGGCACCAAGCGCATGCTGGAGATCCTCAACCGCATCTGCTCCGGCCAGGGCTGCCTGTGCGATATCGACCGGCTGGAGCGCCTAGGCCATATCATCCAGGATACCGCCATGTGCGGCCTGGGCCAAAGCGCGCCCAACCCCGTGCTGTCCACCATCCGCTTCTTCCGTGAGGAGTATGAGGAGCACATCCTGCAGCATAAGTGCGCAGCGGGCGTCTGCGGCGATCTGGTGTCCAGCCCCTGCGAAAATACCTGCCCCGCTGGCATCAATATTCCCGGCTACATGAGTCTGATCGCCACCGGCGATTATTACGGCGCGGCCCGCATCATGCTGCGGGATAACCCGCTGTCGGGCATCTGCGGCCGCGTGTGCACCCATCCCTGCGAAAAGCGCTGCCGCCGCGGCACCGTGGACGAGGCCATGAACATCTGCGAGCTGAAGCGCTTCGCCACCGACTGGGCCTACCGCCAGGGCTTCCCCACCGACGAGGATCTGAAGCCCATCGCCCACCTGGATAAGAAGGTGTGCGTCATCGGCGCGGGCCCCTCGGGCCTGACCTGCGGCTATTACCTGGCGCGCCTGGGCTACCAGGTGGATATCTACGAGGCGGAGAACCGCGCCGGCGGCGTGATGGCCTACGGCATTCCCGATTACCGTCTGCCCCAGGAGATTCTGGAGCGGGAGATCCACAACATCGAGCGCGCCGGGGTGAATATCATCCTGAATACCAAGGTGGGCCGGGATGTGGCCTTTGACGACCTGCGGCAGCGGTATGACGCGGTGTTCGTGGGCATCGGTGCCCAGAAGCCGCTGCAGATGCATCTGTACGGCGAGCATCTGGAGGGCATCTATTACGGCCTGGACTTCCTGAAGCGCAACGCCCTGGTGGGCGATCTGGACTTCACCGGCAAGAAGGTGGCCGTCATCGGCGGCGGCAACACCGCCATCGACTCCGCCCGCACCGCCGTGCGCCTGGGGGCCAAGCAGGTGGTAATCCTCTACCGCCGTCAGCGGGAGGATATGCCCGCCGATAAGGAAGAGATCAAGGACGCCCTGGAGGAAGGCGTGGAGCTGCGCACCCTGGTGAACCCCTCCGAATTCCTGGGCGTGGAGGGCCGTCTGCACTCCATCACCATCATGCGGCAGAACCTGGGCAAGTTCGACAGCTCGGGCCGCCGCAGGGCGGTTTCCAGCGGCAATTCCTATTCCGAGGAATTCGACGTGGCCATCCCCGCCATTTCCCAGACGCCCGATACCCAGTTCCTGCAGAATGAGCTGGAGCTGAATGGCGACCGGGTGGCGGCGGATAAATACACCCAGGCCACCTCGATGCCCGGCGTATTCGTGGGCGGCGACGCTCACCGCGGGCCGGAGGACATCGTCAACGCTGTGTACGAGGCGAAGGTCGCCGCCGCCTCCATCGACAAATACCTGGGCGGCAAGGGCGAGCTCTACAAGGGCTTTGAGCAGGCCATCACCGATTATCATATCGAGGGCGATATCGTGCCCCATAACCGCTTCCTGACCCGTCAGGTGGAGGCGGAGGAGGCTGTGGGCAGCTTCATCGAAAGGAACCTGGGCATGCACGAGCTGGATGCCCGCGCCGAGGCCAGCCGCTGCCTGCGCTGCGACAGGAGGTAACTGAAATGGCAGAAATCAAGCTAACCATCAATGGGAAAGAATGCACCGCCCCTGCCGGAAGCACCATCCTGGAGGCGGCGGAGCTGAACGGCATCCATATTCCCCGGCTGTGCTATTTAAAGGGCATTCACAAGTACGGCGCGTGCCGCATCTGCGTGGTGGAGCAGGTCAGCCCGCCCGCCCGCAACCTGCAGGCCGCCTGCGTGGTGGCGGCCCGGGATGGCATGGTCATCGAAACCAACACCCCCCGGGTGCGCGTGGCCCGCAAGGCCATGTATGAGCTGCTTTTGTCAAACCATGATAAAAAGTGCCTCACCTGCGCCCGCAACCAGGATTGCGAATTCCAGGCCCTGGGACGGGAGCTGGGGGTGGAGGATTCCCCCTACGAGGGCGAGCGCTGCCTGCTGCCCCTGGACGTCAGCGAATCCATCACCCGCGATCCCAATAAATGCATCCTGTGCCGCCGCTGCGTCAGCGTGTGCCGGGATATTCAGACCACCTCCGTGCTCACGGCGGAGAACCGTGGCTTCCATACCGTGATCACCCCCGGCTTCAGCCTGCCCATCGGCAATTCCTCCTGCACCTACTGCGGCCAGTGCGTGGTGGTGTGCCCTGTGGGCGCGCTCAAGGAGACCAGCCATCGGGATCGGGTGCTCTCCGCCCTGGCGGATCCATCCAAGTACGTGGTGGTGCAGCCCGCCCCGGCGGTGCGCGTGGGCATCGGCGAGTGCTTTGGCCTGCCCGCCGGCAGCTGTGAAACGGGCCGCCTGGCCGCCGCCCTGCGGCGCATGGGTTTCAATGCGGTGTTTGACACCAACTGGAGCGCCGATCTGACCATCATGGAGGAGGGCACCGAGTTCCTGCAGCGCTTCAAGGCGGTGCTTGGGGGCGAGGAAGCCACCCTGCCCATGATGACTTCCTGCTCTCCCGGCTGGATCCAGTTCATTGAGCATAACTTCCCTGATCAGCTTTCCCACCTGTCCACCTGCAAATCGCCCCACGAGATGTTCGGCGCGGTGATCAAGAGCTATTACGCCAAAAAGATCGGTAAAAAGCCCGAGGATATGTACGTGGTTTCCGTTATGCCCTGCACCGCCAAGAAGACCGAGTGCGCCCGCCCCGAGCTGATGAACGACGGCGTGCCCAATGTAGACGCGGTGATCACCACCCGGGAGCTGGGGGACATGATCAAATCCATGGGCATCGACTTCCTCTCCCTGCCGGAGGAGGAGTTTGACGCGCCTCTGGGCCTTTCCTCCGGCGCGGCGGATATCTTCGGCGTGACCGGCGGCGTGATGGAGGCCGCCCTGCGCACGGTGTATGAGATCATCACCGGCCGGGAGCTGCCCTTCCCCAATCTGCACGTGCCGCCCATCGTGGGGCTGGAGGAGATCCGGGAGGCCACCATCAAGCTGGAGGATGTGAAGCCGGAATGGAAGGCCGCCGAGGGCTTCCAGGTGCGCATTGCCGTTACCAGCGGCTATGCCGGCGCCCGCAAGCTGATGAAGCAGATCGAGGCGGGCACCTCTCCCTATCACTTCATCGAGGTCATGGGCTGCCCCGGCGGCTGCATCACCGGCGGCGGCCAGCCCCGGCCCCGGCAGGATATCAGCATTGTGCGCCAGAAGCGGCTGGAGGCCATCTACGGCGAGGACGAGCGCAAGACCCTGCGCAAATCCCATGAGAACCCCTCCCTGCTGGAGTTCTACAGCGAGTGGGGCGAGCCCGGCTGCCACGCCTCCCATGAATACCTGCATACCCATTACGTCAAGCGCGGCAAGTATAACAACCTGACGGACGAAAGCTTTGTGGTCAAGCCGTAACGCGGCGGGGCGGGAAAAGGGATCGTTCCTTTTCCCGCCCTTCCTGCCCGAAGGATGATTGACGAACCCCTGCGTTTCGCTTATAATGGGGGCGATCAATCCGTGAGAAAATGGGGAGTTGTATGCGCTTTTTAATGTATTCCAATCCCGCCTCGCCGGAGGCTGCTGCCCTCTCGGAGCAGCTGCGTGAGCGCCTTGCCAAGCAAGGTCAGCAGCTCTGCGATGAAAAGGAGGCAGGGCAGGCGGATATGGCCATCGTCCTGGGCGGCGACGGCACGGTGCTGCGGGCCGTCCGGGCCCTGCGCCCTGCCAGCAAGCCCATTTGGGCCGTCAACTGCGGGCATTTGGGCTACCTGACCGATTGCCCCCGTGAGCAGGCATTCAGCGCCCTGGACAGGATATTGGCGGGCGAATACCACATGGAGCGTCGCATCCAGCTGGGCGGCTCCCTGCTGGACGGCGCGCGGGTCTATGCCCTGAACGAGCTTTTGCTGCACCGCAGCGCCTGCAGCCACGTGCTGCAGGTGGAGGTGCTGGTCAACGGCTGTCTGGCCCTGCGCTTCCGCGGGGATGGGCTGATATTGTGCACGCCCTCCGGCTCCACCGCCTACAACCTGTCGGCGGGCGGCCCGGTGCTGATGCCGGAGATGGAGCTGATCGCCATGACGCCCATCTGCGCCCAATCCCTTTCGGTGGCCCCCATCGTGATCTCCGCCCGGGATCGGGTGCGGGTCAGCTGGCATATGCAGGGGGAGGAGCGGCAGCTGGAGCACCCTGACCTGACCGCGGATGGGCAGGAAAAATACCGCCTTCCCATGGACGGCGCGCTGGAGCTGAACGGCGATATTTCCCCGGTGGCGCTGGTGCGCACCCAAAGCAATGATTTTTACGGGCGTCTGCAGCATCGCATGCACTGGAACGCTGAGTGATAAAAGGAGAACCTATGAACCGCATCATTGAAAAAAAGCCGCTGAACGCCACCGTCACCCGCATGGTGATCGACGCGCCGCTGGTGGCCCGCAAGGCGGAGCCCGGGCAGTTCATCATCCTGCGCACCCATGAAAACGGCGAGCGCATCCCCCTGACCGTGGCGGGCTATGACCGGCAGCGCGGCACCGTGACCATTATCTATCAGATCGTGGGGGCCACCACCGAAAAGCTGAACCACCTGAACGCCGGGGATATGCTGCACGATTTCGTGGGCCCCCTGGGCCGTCCCACCGAGACGGAGGGCCTGCGCCGGGTGGCCGTGGTGGGCGGCGGCGTGGGCTGCGCCATCGCCTGGCCGGTGGCCCAAAAGCTGCACGAGCAGGGCTGCGAGGTGCATTCCATCATCGGCTTCCGTTCCAAAGAGCTGGTCATCCTGGAAAATGAATTTGATCAGGTGTCCGACCGCCTGCTGCGGGTCAGCGACGATGGCAGTTTCGGTGAAAAGGGCCTGGTGACGGATGCGCTGCGCGGCCTTTTGGAAGCGGGCGAACGGTATGACGAGGTGATCACCATCGGCCCTCTGCCCATGATGAAGTTCGTCTGCAAGCTGACGAAAGAATATGAGATCAAAACCGTCGCCAGCATGAATTCCATCATGATCGACGGCACGGGCATGTGCGGCTGCTGCCGCCTGACCGTGGGGGGCAAGGTGCGCTTCGCCTGTGTGGACGGGCCGGACTTCGACGGCCACCAGATCGATTTTGACGAGGCCATGGCCCGCGCCGTCAGCTACCGCGACTTCGAGCGCCATGCCTATGAGGAAGCCTGCAATCTGTTCCGGGAGGTGCGCTGACCATGCCGAATATGGAAATGAAAAAACACCCCATGCCCACCCAGCAGCCGGGGAAGCGGATCCATAACTTCCGGGAGGTGGCGCTGGGCTATACCGAGACCCTGGCGAAGGAGGAGGCGCAGCGCTGCCTGCACTGCAAGAACAAGCCCTGTGTGAACGGCTGCCCGGTGCAGGTGCATATTCCCGATTTCATTGCCCAGATCGCCGCGGGGGATGTGGAGGGCGCTTACCAGACCATCACCCAGACCAACGCCCTGCCCGCCGTGTGCGGCCGGGTATGCCCCCAGGAGAGCCAGTGCGAAAAGTACTGCGTGCGGGGCATCAAGGGTGAGCCGGTGGCCATCGGCCGCCTGGAGCGCTACGCGGCGGATGTGCACAATGCCGGGGAACAGACGGCGGTTCGCCCGCCGGAGAGCAACGGGCACAAGGTGGCCGTGGTAGGCAGCGGGCCTTCCGGCCTGGCCTGCGCCGGGGATCTGGCGCGGCTGGGGTATCAGGTCACGGTGTTTGAGGCGCTGCACCGCCCCGGTGGCGTGCTGGTGTATGGTATCCCCGAGTTCCGTTTGCCCAAGGCCATCGTGCAGCGGGAGATCGACAGCCTGCAGGCCATGGGCGTGCGCGTTGAGACCAACGTGGTCATTGGCCGCACCATCACCGTGGACGAGCTGATGGCGGAATACGGCTATGAGGCCGTGTTCATTGGCAGCGGCGCGGGCCTGCCCAAGTTCATGGGTATTCCCGGCGAAACGCTGAAGGGCGTGTATTCCGCCAATGAATTCCTGACCCGCGTCAACCTGATGCGCGCCGCCGAGCCGGGCAGCGATACCCCCGTGCAGCGCGGCCATCGGGTGGCCGTGGTGGGCGGCGGCAACGTGGCCATGGACGCGGCCCGCTGCGCCCGCCGCCTGGGGGCGGAAGTCACGGTGGTGTACCGCCGCACCCGGGATGAGCTCCCCGCCCGCCTGGAGGAGGTGGAGCACGCCATGGAGGAGGGCATTGTCTTCTGCTTCCTGACCAATCCCACCGCCATTTTGGGCGATGACCAGGGCTGGGTGCGGGCCATCCGCTGCCTGCGCATGCAGCTGGGCGAGCCCGACGCCAGCGGCCGCCGCCGCCCGGTGGAGATCCCCGGCAGCGAGCACGATCTGGAGATGGACGCCGTGATCATGGCCCTGGGCACCTCGCCCAACCCGCTGATCCGCGATACCACCGCCGGGCTGGAGACCCAGCGCTGGGGTGGCATCATCATAGAGGAAGGCACCGGCAAAACCAGCCGGGAGGGCGTGTATGCCGGCGGCGACGCCGTGACCGGCGCGGCCACCGTGATCCTGGCCATGGGCGCGGGCAAACAGGCCGCTGCCGCTATCGACGCGGCGCTGCGGAAGGCGTGAGGACGTTCGAGACCTCCGCGGTCTCGAGCTCTGCGGCAGGGCCCGCCTGGGCCCTGCACCCATCCCGGCGATGGGGGAGATAACGGAAACAAACAGCCTGCGCCTGCAACGATTGAGACGCCAGGCAAGCTCCCGGGCATAAGAAAGCAGCGGGGACGGCGAGAAAAATGAACAAGCTCATTTTTCTCATCGTCCCCGCTGCTTTCCCTGTGCGCTATGCGCACAGGTCGTGCGGCTTTGCCGCACTGCCCGGGAGCGGTTGGGCGCGTACCCATCGCAGCCGGGGTCCGGGGAGGGGCTTCCCTCCCCGGTGGGGTTTGGGGCAAAGCCCCACCGTCCCTCCCTTTAACCGAACAGCAGCGCTTGCAGCGCCTCCACCGTTTCCAGCGGTATCGCCTCCGGCGCTTCCCGGCGGATCATCGCCCGCATACCGGCGTCCTCCGCGTAGGCCCACAGGGCGGCGGCATAGGGACAGCCCACGGCCCGAGCCATATCAAAGCCCGGTTTCAGATCATCCACCATCAGTATATCGTCGGGCGCCAGGCCGAATTCCGCCATCAGCATATACAGCGGGTCGGGGTGGGGCTTCTGGCGCTCCGAGCCCAGCTCCCAGCCCAGTACCCGATCCGGCACGGGCACGCCCGCCGCGGCGTAATCCCGCAGCACAAAGCGGGAATAGCTCTGGGACACCACGCATACCAGCCCGCCCTCCGCCCGCTGGCGGCGGATGACCTCCGCCATGCCGGAGTAGAAGGGCGGGATTTTCCGCTCCACATGCCGCTGCCAGTTTTCCAGCTGCCAGGCCATTTCCTCCGCCGTAAAGCGAAAGCGCTGGTAACACATGGCCTCAAAGCCCGGGTCAAAGCACAGCCGGGCGTATTCTGCCAGGCTCAGGCTCTCCCCGGGGCGCAGATGCTCCAAAGTGTCGAGAAAAGATGGGTAATGTACCGCTGGGGTGCTCATTACGGCGGTGTCGTCGTGATCCAGCACCAGGCATTTGTATCGCGTCATTTCAGTCCCCCGGCAAGGCGTCCTGCGGGCAGGGCGGCAGGCACAGGGTAATGCGCGTGCCCACGCCCTCCCGGGTGATTACGTCAAAATAGGCGTTGTGGGCGTCGGCGATCCACTTGGCGATAGCCAGGCCCAGCCCAGTGCCGCCCTCCCGCTTCCGCGCCCGGTCGCTGCGGTAGAACCGCTCGAAGATGTGGGGCACGTCCTCGGGCCGCATGCCGATGCCGTTGTCCTGCACGGTCAGGCAGCCTTCGTTTTTTTCATTGATGAAGGCGCGCAGGGTGATGCGCTCGTCCTCCGCGGAATAGCGCATGGCGTTCTCCGTCAGAATGCGCGCCGCCTGTTTCAGCATGCCGGGGTCGCCCAAGGCGTATACCGTGCCCTCTTCCTGCAATAGAAATTCCCGATCCGGCTGCACCAGGCGCATTTCCTCGCAGATTTCCCGGGCGATCTGGGTCAGGTCGGTGCGCTGCATGTCCAGCGCCTGCCGCCCGCTGTCCCCTCGGGAGAGGAACAGCAGCTGCTCCACCAGCCGCTGCATGCTGTCCGCCTCCTTCTGGATGGCGGCAATGGCCTCGTCCCGCACCTTTTCATCATCCTTGCCCCAGCGGGCCAGCATATCGGCATATCCCCGGATCACGCTGATGGGCGTGCGCAGCTCATGGCTGGCGTCGGATACGAAGCGCGTCTGGGCGCGGTTCGCCTCCTGGGTGCGGCGCAGCAGGCCGTTGATGGCATCCTCCATGCCCTTCAGATCCCGGTCGCCGGTGCGGATGCGGGCGTCCCCCGCCGCCACGTCCAGCTGGGAAATGCTCTCTTCCAGGTCGTGATACTTGCGGGTGTCAAAGGTCTTGTCCAGGGTTTGGGCCGTTTCCGCCATGCGCTGCAGGGGCAGCAGCAAGCGCTCCGCCTTACGCCGCCCCGCCCCGTAATCGGATAGGATGATCAGCGCCTCGGCGGACAAAAGCATGATGAACAGGCGGCATATCTGCTGGGCGAACGCCCCCGCCTGGATGGTGTACACCTGCTCCTGCTGGGGGCTGCGAAAGCTGTATACCAGCGTGCCGGGCCATTTATACCATACCGTGTCCGCGTCCGCCGTCACCTTGCGCGCCAGGTTGGGCTGCCAGGCGGCGGCCAGGGCCGCCCGCTCCTGGGCGTAGCACCAGCTGCCCACCGTCAGCAGCAGGATGAAAAGATTGACCATGAACAGCACCGAAACCAGCCGCAGGGTAAAGCTGCGGTTGATGCGGGCGGCAATGGAGGTCATGCGCCGGTTCTCAGTCATGGCTGCCCTCCGCCTTCATCACGTAGCCCACACCCCGGATGGTGTGCAGGGTCTTTACATTGTGGGCCTCGTCGATCTTCTGCCGCAGGTAGCGGATATACACGTCCACCACGTTGGTCTCGCCCATATAATCGTAGCCCCATACGGTGGAGAGCAGCGTTTCCCGGGAGAGCACGATGTCCGCGTTCTCCATCATGTACTGCAGCAGCTGAAATTCACGGCTGGTCAGCGTCACGGCCTCCCCGTTCACGGTCACGCTGTGGCGCAGGGCGTCCAGGCGTACCGGCCCCACGGTCAGCTGCGCTCCCGCGGCGGCGGGCTGCTTGCGCAGGGCGGCCCGCAGCCGGGCCAGCAGCTCCTCAATGGCGAAGGGTTTGGTAATGTAGTCGTCCGCTCCCGTGTCCAGCCCCGTCACCTTGTCCATTACCGCGTCCCGGGCCGTCAGCAGGATTACCGGGGTCTGCTTTTCTTTCCGCAGACGACGCAGCACCTCCAGCCCGTTCAGGGAGGGCAGCATGATGTCCAGCAGGATCAGGTCAAAATCCTCCTCCATGGCGCAGGTCAGCCCCTCGCGCCCATCAAAGCGCTTGGTCACCTCGTAGCCCTCGTGTCGCAGCTCCAATTCCACAAACCGGGCCAGGGATTCTTCGTCTTCGATCAGCAGGATGTGTTGCGGCATGGTTTTACTCCTATCTTAATCGGGGTTTAATACTCATATGAGTTGCAAGACCCTTATGGGGGATGGGGGAACCGCAGTTCCCCCATTTTAATCCGCAGGCGAGCCTGGAACGCCCGGAAAACATGCCGGTGGCATGTTTTCAGTGGAAGGCGGGCGGCAGCCCAAGTGTACGTCGCGAAGGTCACGCAGCGCCCGAAAATTGATCCAGTGGATCATTTTTAGCGAGGGCGGGCTGGCAGGCCCCGGGCAGGCTGAAAGCCGCTTCCTATGTCAATTTCTGGCCTTAGCGCCTGCCGTCAGGCAGGCTGAGGGCGTGCGATTTTGCAAATCGCCGCCCGAAACCCGCGCTTCCGCTCTACGGAGTAGCGCGGGGCGTTTGAAAAATGAGCGTTTTCGCTTTTGCGAAAATGCCATTTTACAAGAAATTGACGCTATCCGATGAAAAGCAATGTTTCATTGGTTTTCATCGGTTGGGTGTCGAAAAACTTTTCGACACCCCAAAAGGGATGCGGCGGCAAACCGCATCCCGAAAATGCAAGTCAGTTTTCGTTTTCTGTATCGTTCTCCGCTTCCTTGCGGTTTACCTCGATCTTCACCTCGGCGGGCTTCACCACGTTGTCCACAAATTCGCCGGCCTTGTTCATGGCGCTGTTCACGCTTTCGTCGATGCTCAGCCCCTGAATGGAGAAGCGGTAGCCGCAGATCATGGCGATCACGGCGGCGATCAGCATCCACCAGAACATGAACACCAGAGCGATGATCACCACCGTCAGGGGCAGAGCGAGGCGCAGCTCGTTCTTCTTCTTGATCTGTACCGATACGGCATTGCCCTTCTTGATCAGCCCGGCCAGCCCGTGCATCAGGGAGGCGAACACCCCTTTTCCGGTGGCTTTCTTTTCCACGCGCCGGGCGCTATCCTCCTGGCGGGTGCTGTACGCGGCTTCTTCCATTTCATGCAGCCGTCCTTTGCTCTCCAGCATCAGCAGCGCGTCCAGCAGATCCCAATCGCTGGCCTCCAGCGCCTCCCGGGCTTCCTCGTAGCTCACGTTGGCCTTTTCCCGCAGCTTTTCAACCAATTCCAGATGATCCATCCTTCGTTCCTCCTTATCACCGGCTGTGATGCGGATCAGCATTCATCTCCTGATCACGGTGCCAGTATAGCGCGGGCAAATTAGACCGTCTTTTGACAAAAATGAGAAAAGGATTAGAACACTGAGAGAATTCACTCGCCGGCCGCCGGCGTTTCAGATACCGCCGGTTCAGGGGAAGCCGTGGGCGCGGGCAGCGCCGCCGCATCGTAATACAGCTTTTCCTGGGTGATCTGGCCCGCTACGCCGTCCACCTTCAGGCCGTTGACCTCCTGGAACAGCTTCACCGCCGCCTCGGTCTTGGGGCCGAAGAACCCGTCGGGATCCTCGCTGAGGTAGCCCAGCTCCTGCAGCCGCGCCTGCAGCTTGCGCACGCTGGCCCCCGCGGAGCCGCTGGCCAATACATACAGCCGGGGCGTGGGGGAGGGGGTGGGCACCGGAGAAGGGGTAGGCGTGGGCGTGGGTTCGGGCGTGGGAACGGCCGTGGGCACGGGGGTGGGCGTATGCATCGCCGCGTAGGGAATGGGCGTGGCCCCCAGCTTCATGGTGGATGTGCCGGTCAGCAGCATCATATAGAGCAGCAGCAGCCGCAGCAGATTCATAAGCGCACCTCCTTTGCGATGGCGGACATTCTGTTAAACATCAATGAATTTGCGGAATTCGGGCAGGATACCGATGCCGTCCGGATAGTGGGCGGCGAACTGGGGCACCGCGTGGCTGGGAAAGCTGTTGCCTTCGATAAAGCGGGGTCCGTCCGCCGTGATGGCCACGTCCCAGGCCACAAAGCGTACCTGGGGCACCTTGCGCATGGCGGCTAGGCACATTTCCTTGGCCTCTTCAAAATAGGGGATGGTGAAGCCGATGATGGGCGTGCCCGTCATGGGGTGTTTGTCAAACACGTTGCCCGCCTTGTCGGCGGCCACGGTCAGCAGCCTGCCGCTGTCCAGATCCACCCGGGCGGCCATGCCGCCCTGATCCACATTGTCCATCACCTTGCCGTTGCCGATGCGCAGAAAAGCGTATACGATGCCCTCTTGCTTGTCTCCCAGCAGGGTGGCGATGCGCACGGTGTTGACCGAGGTGGGGCACAGACGGGACATTTCGGGGTGCTGCACCAGCAACTCCTCCAGCAGCCCGGGGCCCATTCCCTGGATCTTTTTCAAGAAAGCGGGCAGATCGGCCCAGTCCTCTGCGGCGAATTTGACGATGCCCACGCCGCTGGAGCCCTCCAGGGGCTTGTACAGCACGCTGGGCAGGTCTTTTAGAAATTCCGCCAGCTGCTCCGCCGTCAGCTGCTCATCCGCCTTGATCCATTTGCGGCCCACCTGGTCGGCAAACAGGGTGTTGAACTCCGTTTTGTC
>Ga0079305_1001670_pt1 | contig 26433 bp, 20 predicted proteins | sample LMS_cellobiose_e_FD_79183 | JGI IMG/M metagenome (GOLD analysis project Ga0079305, IMG submission 79183) | Rumen-fistulated moose microbial communities from Alaska, USA - LMS_cellobiose_enrichment | ecosystem: Host-associated > Mammals > Digestive system > Stomach > Rumen fluid ... | reverse complement strand
TATACTTCTCACGGCTCTTCCTCGCTTTACTCTTTTCCATAGCCATATGAAGAAATCGGGTTTTCTCTATTACTTCAAGCGGATTATAAATATCAACATCTTCGTCTTGCTCTCCATAATAGTATTCAAGTGCAGTGATGAGCTTTCTCCATACATAGAAGGGTTCACTTTCTGTATACCACCCTTGTTTCTTTGCGTAGACTATGGCGAAGTCTTCCATCAGGTCAACAATATTCGCTGTTTCACAATTCCAGAACTTCCATAGCATATGTTCCAGCAAGTACCCATTATATGTGATTAGTTCACAGCCTTGAGTTAATAGGTCATTTACAAACAGATAACTCTCGCAGTTAAATCCATCGTTCAAGAGAATATAACCGTCTTCGTCCAAAACAACGATGCGTTCAACGAGCTGTGTATTTGGTATTTCATCTTCATTGGTGAAATGGTCAGGTTGAATAATAATATAAACTTGTTTTTTGATTAAAAAATCTCCTTTCTTCTTTTCTTTGTCCCCATTGCGTGAGATCCGGACAATTAAAATTGTCCGTCTCTCCTCAATGGGGACAATCGACAACACATGGTCGAAAAAAATGGCTTGCGCCATGCTTTGTTTTTTGCAATACGGGGCATTAGTACAGCCGAAACGGCTAAGACGAACAGTGGCTATCCCTTGCAAGTGGGGCTCCTACCTGTTCAAGCGTATTTTTCAGATTTGCAAATACGCTAGATTGTGTTCATTGTTGGAATGGGTGAATACGCAAAACACCCAACAAAGCGCGATACGGCGCTGATTTCCAACAATGAACGATTTCTACCTGTTCACGGTTCTCTCAATCGCGTGGCGATTGGTGTGCATCGTTGTGATGCAGGTACTTATGAAACACTATACTTTTGATTTCCACTCTAGGAAATACAGATAAACTTACAAGGCTTTTCTATCACCGAAGCCTTCCCACAAACGGCGAATAACTTATGAAACACTATACTTAGAATCGCTGTATCTTGGCTGTTTAGCTCTAGCGATATCGAATAACTTTACACTATTATTATATCATTGGGCGAGTGCCTCCAGCAATGGATGCGGCTCTTGTGGTATCGCATCGAAGTCAGCATACGCGAGAAGGTCTACTGTTTCGAACCCAGCCATCACCTTGTCTTCCTTTGCGTCCTTCTTTCGCAAATCCAGAAGGGCACAGTTATTCTTGGCAAAATAGGCGTTGAAGATTTTCATCGGGTCTTCTTCAATCTGCAGGTCTTCTTGTGAGTTCTTCATTCGGTCTATATATGGACGAACCATATTTGTGTATGTGTCTTGATATTCGTACTTTCCCGCTGTCTCATTGTACTTATACAGCATGACCGTTTCGCGGTTCATCTTATAATATGTGCTATAGCGGCGGTAGAGCTGCTTCCTATCTTCTCCGTCGGCTCCCGCCATGTTCTTTGCAAGCTCACGAGGCTCTTGCGTCGTGGTGATGATAATGAGTTTGCATTGCAGTGCCTTGTCCCTGTAGCGAGAGCCGACGAGAGACGCGGTATGGTTGTCGCTGATTTTCAGGAGCTCCTTCCAGTCGAAGACGGAGAAGGATATGTCGTCGAAAATCAGAGCGTCTTGCCCACCATAACTCTGGAACGGGTCGCGCTCTGAGCCAGCAACGGTATAGGAGAGCCCTTCCTTTTCGCAGAGCATCTTTGCAAATGTAGTCTTTCCCGCCCCAGCATCTCCAGAAATGTAGATGCAGCGCATATTGCGTGAGGTCTTATTCCCGAGGTCGCGCACGACACGGTCTTGTGCAATCTTGATTGCACTTGAGAACAGAACCTCTTCTTCGGCGGTTACGAATTGCGATAGATTAAATGGGCGGATAGTCCCATTGTCAATCAGCTTTACGATTTGCATCTTTCGGGCGTATAACTTCTCTTTACCAGCTTTCGCTTTTGATTTCTCTTTATACGCCTCTACCAGCCCAGCATAATTGAAATCAGCAACAGCATGGCTCACAGGATATTGGTATTTGTCAGGCGCATTGGCATGCGTGGCATAAAGGCACCCAGCGTCAAATGTTCGTGCCTTGATAGCGTTAACAAATTGAGCCTCAAGCCCAAACCAGGCGGCAATATCCTCAAATGACCTGCTTTGGTTCAGACGAATGAAGACATGGTAGTGAGGTTTCTTGAAGTCCCCAGCCTTATGTGTATCGGTGTCCTCTGTGTATTGGTCTTTATCGTGCAGGCAATACACATATTGAAGTATAATTCCTTTCGCGGCCTTTTCAGACAGAACAGCCTGTATCTTCTCAATGGGTAGGTGTTCTGTATCACTCACAATCTCCGCCATGGCACGCATTTTAGCGGAGAGAGTGTTCTTTTTACTCTTATTCATAATAAAAGCTCCTTTCATGAAATGTAATAGAGCGTAAAAAAAGATGTTCCAGCTCAGAACATCACATCTATACACATCCCACTCAGGGGCTACATTGACTTTTTAGAAAATATGTTATATCATATATATAGTAATTCAGTGATGTTTCATAAGCATTGTCCTTTCGCCTTGGTTGCCGCCGAGGCTTTTTTATTTTTCTACGCTTCTTTTATTTTACCACGAAAGAGAGCTTTTTTCCAGCCGCTAGGGGTTGTATGTGTTTGCCCGACAGGTAATCAAAAACGCACAACTCAAGCTAATTCCTATCGGATTGAATTACCTCTCCATTACCGGCATTACCAATGATCTATTTGGTGAGAGGTAATTCTTTGAGATATAATTACCAGTTGCGGGGTGCTTTTGGACAAGCCCAGCACCCCGCAAATCACGCATATTATGGTCGATTTTGATTATCCTTGCTAATTGTGTTTTTAAATTGCTGACAGGAACAATTACCACTCAGAGCAGTGCGTAATTGGTATATTATTATCGTTTGCTAAGTTGTTCAAAAAGGTCGCTCCCTAACATCTTCAAAGACGTGCGGGCGACTTCTAGCATTACCATAATCATATCTTCATCGTTCCAATGACCGCCCTCACCTTTTGTATAGATTGAAGCTGCCTGCAACATAATTGTTGCGCCGCTACACTTTACGAACCTGTTTTCACATAGATTAGTATTGATAGGCATACCATAGTTAGCTGCGGTAAGTCTATCAAGCCTGTTTAGCGTCCCGTCGTTGTATATCAAAGTTACTTGCCTGCCGTCAGGTCTTGTGACGGTAACATTCTGCGTTAAGAAGTTGGAACCCTCTAAAAACAGAATATATGGGAAATACCGTTCCGACAGCATGAAATTAGCAATCTCGTTCACGTTTTTATATGCTCTTTCGATAGCGTTTCCCGCCGCCATAAGGTCTTGATTGTTCTTTTTCCCAACAAGCTTCCCAGCTCTAATATTTTCAATGTCTTTGCCTTGGTGTTTAGCTTCTGATACCAAAACAACGCGCCAGTTGCCGTTATCGTCTTGCACCTCAATTAACCCACCATCGGGTCTAATACTTGCGCTTTCAACAAAAAGCGTCTGCCCAAGATAATTATCAACTTTTTGCAAGGCTTCATTGATTTCTTTCTTTGACAGGTCTTTCCTATATCGGAATGTCAGCATAGGAAATTCAAACTCAAGTTGTTTGATAACGAAAAGGGAAGTGTTGCCAACTTCTTTGTCATGTATTTGCGCGTCCTCATGGAAGATTGTTATAGGCCCTTGTCCCTCTTTTTGCTGTGCCGTCAGCCTGTCGGATTGCCCTTTCTTCATTCTTCTTCCCCTTTCTGTTTAGTATCAAAAAAGTCTATTACATTATCAACCTCTATGTATTCCGTCTCCTGTCCTAAGTTTTTCATAAGTTCAAGGTGTTTTTTAAAATACTCCAATGTCATCGGGTCACTATCGCACATTAAACAATGGCGTCCCTCTGTGATACAAACACGTCCAACAGTTCCGCTTCCAGCAAAGAAGTCAAGCACAATGGAACCTGGATATGACAAGGCTTTTACAAAGCGGTCTATGATTTCGACGGGCTTTTGCGTTGGATGCCCGACACGCTCTTTACTATTTCCGTTCAATCTGTTTATTTCCCATACATTAGTAGGATTCTTCCCTTTCATCGTGTTTTCGGGATTTAGCCTTTTATCCTTCAGGGCGGCTTCAAGGTCTTTTTCTGAATACGGCTCCCTAACAGAATCCAAATCAAAATAGTAGTCGTTGGATTTAGTCAGCCAGATAACTTCCTCATGCCTGTTCGCAAAATATCTATGCGCGGACATGCCGTTTTTATAGCGCCATATAATTGTATTTATCAGTTTGAATTTTGTGTTGTGTCTAACATGATGAATAATATCAATCAAGTCACCTGACTTCACATCACGAAACTGAATACCGCCAAAAATAACCATGCTCCCATTTTTAGAAAGCACTCTGTATGCTTCATCAAGCCACTTTTCCGCCCAATCTATATAGTTGTCGTAAATATCCCATCCCGCAAGTTCAAGATTATAGGGCGGGTCAATGCAAATTAACTGCACTGACTCATCAGGTATTGATTTCATAAAATCGCAGCAATCCATTATGTTTAGGCATATAATGGATTTGTTAGGCGCTGAAAAGTCTGCTGCCGTCTTATGCTTTAGGGTATTATCCTTACGCATTTTATTCAAAGACATCAACGCATGATTATGATGTGACTTGTTGTGTATTGCCATGTTCTTCCCTCACAAATTGTTGTAATTTGCCTCTGTACTATTCTCTACTATATCGTCAAGCCCGTATTGCGGGGCGGTTGTAATCTTTGCCAGCATGTCTATAGATACGGAACATAATCTTCAATAATCACCCTGCATGTGGATGATCCGGTAACGGATCATCCACATGTCTAATATTATATCAAAATGGTTGTATTAGAAATGTGAGAGCTCACACTTTTACACCTGATTGTTTCACACTTAGCACTATAACAAAAGGGGTGTTCACACCTTTTTTCACAGTTATGCTTTTAATAATTCAGGGGGAGTGAAAATAGTCACATCCCCCTGAAATCGCCCGTATCGCTTGATTTTAGGCGGTTTTTATTAGCCGAAGTATCTCTTCAGCAGACCTGCGAAAGCTTTTCCGTGTCTGGCCTCGTCTTTGGCCATTTCGTGAACGGTGTCATGAATAGCGTCAAAACCGAGCTGTTTTGCCCGTTTCGCCAATTCAAATTTACCGGCGCAAGCTCCGGTTTCAGCTTCAACACGCGCGGTCAGATTGGTTTTGGTACAGGGAACAAGAACCTCGCCAAGCAGTTCGGCGAATTTCGCGGCGTGTTCCGCTTCTTCAAAAGCATAACGTTTGTAGGCATCCGCGATTTCCGGATAACCTTCGCGTTCCGCCTGACGACTCATCGCAAGATACATACCAACTTCCATACATTCGCCGGTGAAGTTCGCGCGAAGACCTTCCATGATTTCCTGATCGTCAACTTTGCCGTCACCAATGGAATGAACGGTCGCGAAACCGGCTTCCGCATCTTCCGTTTTGAGCTCAAACCGGGACGCCGGAGCGCCACAGGTCGGACATTTTTCCGGGGCCGCATCACCTTCATAGACATAACCACAGACTTTACAGACGAATTTCATCGTTATTTTCCTTTCAAATGCGTGTTGATCGAAAACCTCAATCGTTTTGTTGATTGCCGCCTGATCAGTTCGTGAATCTGTCATGACTTCAATCTGATTAAGAATTATCCTCATTATATTTTATCATCATTCTTTTGCAATTGGTTCATTCCGCAATTCCGTAAATTTTCGCCCGAATCCGCAATAAAAACAGAACAGTAAAAAGACAAAAACGTCAAAGGATCATTGTCGGATAAGACCTAAAGATGTTTCAGAAGCCGGAGTAAGCTGAAATAAAAAACGCCTGAAGAGATGGGCCCCGTAAATCGGTTTTATACGACCTTGACAACAGTAAAACAGTTTTTCTGGCTGTCGGCGGTCGATATTGCCCCTTTGCCGATTTCCATCCTTCAGGCGTTGAATTCCAGAATACCCCCGTTCGACACCAAGGTCAAGGGAAAAATTTTTATTTTGTAAAACTTACGGAAAACCGGTAAAAATTACCGTCTCCTTGTCGTTATTACTTTTTTCATTATAAAACATTTTTATTATAAAACAGAACGGAGTGAATGTTTGTGAATCACAAACGAAACTGATTCGGTTTTCTTTTCAAGGACCTTCTTTTTTCAGTCAGTTATCAGGGAAATATCCTGAAAAAACCGTATTTTCCGGCGTCAACCTGTCGGAAAGGTGTTTTCGCGGTTTGGGAAAATACTAACCGTTTTTCTGCAAAAATTATCAAAAAACGGGAGCTCCGGTATTAAAATAACAACTGTTTATATTACAATAAACGACAAAAGAATGTTTCGATAGACTTCCCGAAGAGTTCCGGCAGAAGTTTTTGAAAGGAAAACCGGATACCGCGAAATCCGTTGAACGGTTCACAAAAATTTTGATAAAGCCGACGTCGTTGAATTTTCACCGGACAGAATATTTTAATCATTCACCGGACGGGAAAGTTTAATAAAATGATCCGGCCCGCTCAGACAGCTTCGACTGTCCGCATCATTTTGAAAATACATTCAACGTGCGATTGCGATGTTACACAAACAGCATCTGAAGTAAAAACACAAAGCAAATTTTAACGTATTGGCTTCCGTACCGGTCCTTTACGGGGAAATCGTACTTTCACGACAGATAACACCATTGTATCCTGTTTACCATCGTATCTTATTTAGTTGAGGTGGAGTCATGACTTATAATCCGTTTTCACTTGAAGGTAAAACCGTCCTGGTAACCGGCGCTTCCTCGGGAATCGGACAGGCGACGGCGATTGAATGCTCCAGAATGGGGGCGACGGTCTTTATCACGGGACGTGATGAGGCGCGTTTAAACAGCACATTCCAACAACTGGAGGGAACGGAACGCTGTCATCGGCAAATTACCGCCGATTTAACCCGTCAGGAAGAGCTGGAAAACCTTGTCACGCAAACGGATCAAATCGACGGCCTTGTCCTTTGTGCCGGTAAAGGGGGTCTTGCGCCGTTTTCTTTCAGCTCGCCTGAAAAATTTCATGACATTTTCAGCGTTAATTTATTCTCAACGGTCGAGTTCCTCCGTCTGCTTTATAAAAAAAAGAAAATCAAAAACGAAGGTTCCGTCGTTTTCATCGCGTCGATCAGCGGCGTAAGCAATTTCGCGGTCGGGCACACGATTTATGGAGCGTCAAAAGCCGCGTTGAACGCCACCATGAAATACTGCGCAAACGAATTCGCCGCCAAAAAGATTCGCGTTAATTCGATCACGCCGGGAATGGTACAAACACCGTTGATCAACAATGGCACATACACAGAGGAACAGCGGCTGGAGGATATCAGCAAATATCCGTTGAAACGTTACGGCAAACCGGAGGATATCGCAAACGGCGTTATCTATCTCCTTTCCGGTGCATCGTCCTGGGTAACCGGAACAACCCTCGTTATCGACGGCGGTATTTCAATTTGAATGATTTAAAAACGGCCTGGCTGAAATAAAAAATGTCGCTGTGAAGATCGACTGCGTCGGAGTTCCTTCCAATACATCCTTTTTCGGCAGCGATCGGAATCCGTTTATAAATTGAACAGTACAAAAATCACGTGCTCTTTGAACTGTTTTAATCCATGCCATCGGTTTCAATGTCCCCCGAAAACCAAAGATAAAATAAAAGCCGGGAACCTTTGAGAACACTCAAAAATTCCCGGCTTGTTTATCAATGACCCCGACGGGAGTCGAACCCGTATTCCAGGCGTGAAAGGCCTGTGTCCTAACCATTAAACGACAGGGCCGCAAAATATTTCAAATGTACTTTCGTGAGGTCGGTCAGGATGTAGCCTCAACACACGGAAAATCATACCAGAAAACATTGATTCCGGAAGGGGTGCCTCCCCATTTTATCAAATATTTTACAATAAATGACAATTTTTTTCGTTAAAGGGAAATAACCCGTCCATTGAGGGTGGAACCGAACTCTGCATTATTTTCATAACCGGGACGCCATCCGCAAACTGACATTGACCGGAAACCGGAAAACCGTTAAAATAAGCCATGTTCATGGTTTGTAAAAAATACCGGTCATGCCGCGAAAGTCCGCCCGAGATACCCTCGAATGAAAATTGAGTATCCATGAGACTGTTCCGCCAATCGGAAAGGAACAACACCATAAGAAACGACCGGTTTTTATGCGTCGCGCGGATCGTTTCCCGCCGTCGTCAACATATAACAGGACGCTGATAATCTGATCGATAAAATATTATTCCGTTACATTCTTATGTCATTGATTCAAAACCGGTAATCGTTCGATCGTTGATTCAACGTCTTCCTTTTTAATACGAAAAAAACAGGACCTGTATCAAACGATTCTTCTATGATTCAGGCTCACGCGAAACAACCGGCCCAGGAAAACGCTGTCATCGGTAAACAGAGATATTCAGACGGTTTTTTGAGAAAACAAAAACAGTAAAAATCATTTATTGAACTCTTGAATTAAAAGAACATGCCGACGGGAAAATTTCGCTTCGATACATTACTGAAAATTCGGGAAAATCTCCGGGATGAAAAAAAAGGGGAACTGCTTGCCCTCCAAAAGACACTGGATATTCTTGAAAAAGAGCGTCAGGAATGGTCAGAAAAAATCGCCGCTCATCTTTTGGAATGGAAAACTGCCCAAAAGGAAAATCATGTCAGTGTCGACATCCTGATCCAGCATCAGAATTATCATCGTTACCTGACGGACCAACTGGTCGCGCTGAATAAAAAAATTGAACAGACGGCATACGACGTTGAGCAGAAACACACCGAATTGAACGACGCTGTTCGGGATGTTAAAATACTTGAGAAACTCAGGGAGAAAAAACAAATTCAACAAACAGAATCCGAACAGCGAAAAGTGGAAAAGCAAATGGATGAGTTCGTTTCCCAGGAAAAAACTTTCCAAAAAATCCGTCAGGAGTCCGGCACATGACAAATCCGTATTCCTCCCATTCACGACGTGAATTCCTGTCTTTATCCCTGACGGGTTCCGCTTTGCTTTCCGTGTTGGGACTTTCCTTCAATCCGGTAAAAGCGTCGTTGGGAACAATCACTTTTCGCAACCATACTGACGCTGAAAAATCCTCCGATCACAAGGAAACTGAATCCGCCACCCCCACCGAAACGGATTCGCCGGAAGATTCCCCGATCGAGACCGCAAGATCCATTTTTCAGGAATTTCAAACACGCCTGCGCAAAATGATCGACAAATGCGGTGAACTCGGCATGTCGCTGGAAAGCTCCGTGACGGAACGTTATTTTTACCGTGAAACGGAGTACGAATATTTCATTCCGCCGCTTCCGAAAAACGCGCTGCCCGAAGAACTGCCAAACGACGCAACAGCCGAACAGAAAAGCTGGTTTAATGCGTTAAAACGGATCACCGGAGACTGTTCAGCACAACTGTATCAACTCGCAAAAAAAGCGGCCGATCAAAATCAGGGGTTTGACGTCGCGCAAATTCTGCTCCTTGTACTGCGGGTCAATCCGGACCATACGGAAGCGCGACGAGTCTTCGGTTACCGGCTGAAATCCGGAAAATGGCGAACCCTCTGGGAAATCAATCAGCTTGAAAAAGGAAATGTGGAACACCCGGAATTCGGTTGGCTGCCACAATCCTATGTCGAAAAATACGAAGCCGGCAAACGGTATTATCGCGGAAGATGGGTCGACACGGCGGTTGAAAAGGAGAAAATGCAGGAAACCGGTTCCGGTTGGAAAATCGAAACGGAACACTACTCCATCGTCTCTCACAATTCTCTGGAAGAAGGTGTTTTGAAGGGGCGACTTCTTGAAAGCTATTATCGAATCTGGGAACAGTTTTTCCTCTCCTTCGCTGCGTCGGACAGGCAATGGATCGCGCTGTTTCGCGGCGAAAAAAACGCGACTCTCCGAAGACACAAAGTATTTTTCTACAAAAATAGAGAAGCTTATCTGGAGGAATTGAAAAATTTTGATCACAATGTCGGTTACAGTACAGGCGGTTACTTTCCGGAAATGGAATCCATTTTTCTCTACACGCCGTCGGAAAATGACGACTGGAATCCGGATGAAATGCTGTTCCATGAAGCAACGCATCAGCTATTTCAGGAGGGGACGCTTGCCCGCAGTATAAAAATTCCCTATTCCCGTCTGGCGTCAAAAGCCAATTTCTGGGCACTGGAGGGAATTTGCACTTATATGGAAACAATAAAAATGCTGAATAACGGTTTTCTGATCGGCGGAACTGACTCACAGCGTTTTCAGACCGCGAGGCTTCGGGTCGTAAAATCCGCGACTCTTCCCCTTGCGGAACTCGCCGGAATGAACATGAGAACGTTTCAGACCTATAAGGAAATCGCGGCGCTGTACACACAGGCCAACGGATGGACGACATTTTTCATGCATCATGAAAACGGAAAATACAAACAGGCTTTTATTGATTACCTGCACTTGATTTACGCCGGCAAGGACCGTCCGCAATCGCTTGAAGATGTGACCGGCAAAACCTTCTTGGAACTGGATGACGAATACCGGTCTTACATGCTAAAGGCCCCCGATCTCATTGACCGGAAAGGATAACACGCTTTTTCGACAAATGTAATAATTATTCCCGTCAAAACGGCGACCGCAGTTCGTTTTTTGATAACAGCAGATCACCGTCTTCTGTCCTCCGTAAGCCACAACAAACGGAAATTCCTCTTTCCCCCGCCGATAAAGCAAAACTATCGCACAAAAAACCTGAGGTTCTTCAAGATATCAGGCTTTTTTACATTTGTCAATAAACAAATTGATGTCCTTTTATGTCGATCCATTCAAAATTCGCCGGATCATTCTTACATCCGGACCTTTAAACCGGCAAGAATGGTCGCCGGTGTCAAATGATAAACGCCGTACATTTCCGTCGCCATACCGAAACCACAACGATCGCAGACTCCGGCCTGTTCTCCCTGACATTGCGGATGAAAAGCTCCGTCAACAGCGACAAAGTTGGAAATCCAGCAGTACTTCGGAAAGTTCATGTTCTTCATACGCTGAAGTCCCGCCAGTGAATTCATGATCGGAGCACCTTTTTTCCGTAACCCGATGATTTTATCGATAACGCGACACCGGGTGTCCCAATCCAGTTCCAGGCTCTCCGTCCCCGGAAACGGAGTATGAAAATTCAGTGAGATCAGTTTGAATTTGGGATGATCGGCAACGTATCGAATTGTTTCCTCAACTGACTCGTAATTCAGGCGGTTAATCGCCATATTCGCGTTGATATACGGATGGTTTGACAGAGCGACATTCTTTTCCAGACGCTCAAAAGCCCCTTCCCCCCGAATGTCGTTATGATATTTCCCAACACCGTCCAGACTGATCCAGATTAAATCGCTTTCGCACGGTTCAAAGGAAATTTGCGCATTCGTCGTCACCGTCGTTGAAAAGAAGCCTATCTTCTTCGCAAGCCGGAACAGATCATTGATATTCCGATAACCATCGCGCCAGAGAAACGGTTCTCCACCCTCAAAATCGACAAACCGCGAACCAAGATCATAACAGCGTTTCAATTCGCCGGCAATTGTGTCGTATGACTTGGTAGTCACCTCAGACTCATTTCGATAAACACAACAATGCTTGCAGCGCAGATTGCAGCGATCACTGATAAAAACAACCGACTGAAGCGGTTTGCGTCTGCCGGCAAAACGAATCTGAGCATACCATTTTAAAAAATAAAGATGTTGAAAAAAACGTTTAAACATTTAGTGAATCCACCTGTCTAAAAGATAGGAAACGAACAGTAATAAACAAAACGCGGAAAGAAGATTTCGGGAAAGATACCAACGGATCATAAACCAGTCGAGTCCCGCTTTTTTCATCAGCTCCCATTTTTCCATCGGCCCCATCCAGAAATTTCGTTCAAGTCGTCGATCCGGTTCGCGGACATATATCCACAGAAATCGCCAGAGTGTTATCGCAAGCGGAAGACTCAGTAAAACCAGAAGCGCCGTCGGAAATACCCGATGGCAAACGACGCCAAGGACAACAGTAAAATAAATCGCGACAATCAGCAACGCGGAAAAATGAACGGCCCGTTCCTGTGTTTTCAGCAAAACGGCCAGCGTATTCTTGCCTGCTTCACGATCCGGACCAAGATCCAGAATGGAATGGGTATAAAGAATATTGGCGACCAGTAAACCGATCGGAATCGAGAGATAAAAAACATTCCAGTCCCACTGCCCACACGCCGACCAGGCTGTTCCAAGCATAACAAGCGGCCCAAACAGAATTCCAACGGTTATTTCCCCCAATCCGTGAAAACTGAGTCTCAGAGGCGGCGCGGAATAGAAAAATGCAAGGAAAGCCCCCGCTAAAATAAAATAAAGAATCGGCATTCCCCATTTCAACCAGAGAACGACGCCAATCAGCAGAGCCGCCAGACAAATCGAAAGCCCAACCAGCAGGAGCCGGCGTTCCGTGGTTTGTCCCGATAAAAGATAATGGCACTTGAACGATCTCGCCCGAATCCCGCCGTTGATCATCATCTGCCGTTTCTGGACACTTTGACATTGATAGTCGTAATAGTCATCCAGCAGGTTTGCCCCCATATGAACCAGGACCACTCCCAGCGACGCCAGAAGGCCGTAATAAAGATGAAAGGTTTCCTTATGTGAAACAAATAAAACGGCCAATAATGACGGAACCAGGCTCTGTTTCCATGTATGATAACGGGCATTGTTCAACCAGAAGAAAAACGCCTGAAACACCGATTGTACATATTTGACAGGATTCATTTTTTATCTTTACTCTCTGATTTTTTTTGTGGTTTGGGCCTTAAAAACAAATAGAGAAGGGTCAACGGAAGAACAACAATTAAAATTTGAGGACGAAACGCCGCAACCAACGCCACGACAGGAAGCGTCAAAAACATCCAACGGGGAAGCGTCTCCAGTTCCGGCCAGGCAATCCAGAGAATCAACATCAGAATGCCCGGACGGTTGAACTCCAGAAATGTCGCGTCCCTGAACGTAATATAACGATACATCCCGTAAGCGATTCCAAGAAACAACGCTATGGTAATCCAGCCAATTTTGGTTCGCATAGACATTTCTTTTTTGGGAGCCATCGGATCACGTTCTTTTTTCTACAATTGTAATAAATAACGTTAAAATTTCTGGTTGGCCTGCTCTTTAATTTCCTCAACGGTATAAAGCTTTCCTTTCGGATTATTACAACCGCGGCAAAACTTCGCCGTTTTCTTCCAGGAATTGGGACGATCGATATTTTGCGGCCAAAACGGCCAGGTTCGACATTGAACCGGTCGAAATTCATAAAAACGGCAACCGCGGGTCCTCGGGTCCATCAATACACAGTCGCCGTTGGCCAATTCAATCAGACTTTTCTTTTTACCGTGAATCAGACGAACACAGGCCGATTCAAACTCGCAACGGGCAAGCCCCATCGCTTTGGCCAGACGCTCAATCTCTTCATCAGTTACCCAGACATAACCCGGTTCTCCGGAACAGCAGCCGCCACACTGCCGGCATCCGAAACGAAGTCCTCCTTCATACCATACTTTTTCCGTTTCCTGACTCATTTTTCATCGCTCTTTGTTTAATTTATCCCAAATAAAAGGTTTTGCGTTCAAACTGCCTTACATCCGGTCAGTATAATCACTTTCCGTCTCAATCGGTTCCCGTCTTATACAGTCCCTGTTACTCCCGGTTTTATTCTGTCACTCCTGAATAATCGGATACTCCAAAACGGAATCATCGGGAAAAACAGGATAAATCAGATGATTTTGTCCATAATACAAATGAACATTGGGACCTTCTTCCGGGAGATTGTATTTTTCAGGTTTGGAAAATCTCAACATCAGGGCACCCGCTTTGTGCAAAACAGGTTTGAGCTCTTCGCGAATTTCCGTTTCCGTTGAATCAAAATCCGGGGCAAGATTACAGATTAACAAAACCGCCGCTCCCAGATAATTATTGGGATACAGCAAAACAGAACGGGAACGATTTGGGGAACGATACAGTTCTTCCAACTGATGACAGTCGCTTTCCCGACGACCGACAACGCATTTTGTCTGTTCGTCAATCCGAATCTGCCGACCTGCCGCAAGAACCTGAGTGTCCCAAAGAGTAATATTTCTTTTATAGCGAATCAGATCCCGTAATTTGGGAACATAAGACTTTTCACACAACAGACAACCGCTCGACGGCTGAGGTATCGTGGAAATGCCATAGGTCCGTTTGGCAAGGCCAATCAGGCGGACGCGATACCGTCCGGTAAAGGAATACAACCGATCACGGTCAAGTGTCCCGTCCAGCTCCATATCAGTCGGAGGAAGGACTTTGGCGCTGAGTGGCCGGAGCAGTTTTCCTTTCAAACCGGATTCACGGGTAATTAAATTGAGCTGATGAATCTTTTGACTGTTCGGTCGCTGGCCGGCAACCTCACCAGTCGCGACAAAATCGGCGTTTTCTGCTTCCATCAATTCCCTGGCCGCCTGGCACATCTTTATCCGGCAGTCCAGACAGGGATTCAAGCCTTTTCCGTATCCCCATTTCGGATTTGACAGTATGTCGATATAATCATCCGTAAAATGCCGGACAACAAGACGAATCTGAAGTTTTTCCGCCCAATACGCCGCTTTCACGGAGGAATCATGAAACGGCGTACAAATATTCAGCCCAATCACTTCTATCCCCATTTCCTGAAGAATCCGTGATACAAGTAAACTGTCCAATCCGGCGGAAAAAAGAACAATCGCTTTCATTGTTGACTCAACATGTTTATTAAACAATGGCTTTCCAACAAAAATTATAAGTCATTATATAGGAAAAAAAACACTTGTCAAACTACATAATAATACCTGTTTTACACATCTTTCCTATCTTTATGATTATAAACATAATAGCGAGCTTTTGAAAAAATTTTTTCAAATATCTGACGAAAATTTGGAAAAAATTTTTCCAAATTTTTCTTCTCCTTAAAATAACTGGACTTATCCCACCTAAAGAATTGTGTACTGATTATAAAATCTACAGACTGATTTGACATTTAAAATTATACCAGTACAATCCTAATCTGAAAACTTTACCACCATAAAACGTATCGAAGCTTTGTCTTAAAAGTTAAAAACATGTTATTTCAGTACCGGAAAAAATCATTACTGTTGTCTCTTGATCGGAATACCGGATTCTCTGAAAAATTTCCGGAAAATCCGTCACGTTGTGTCGATTCCAGCGTAAAACAGATACCGAAAAAACAAGGTTTATTTTTGACATGGCTAAAATAAACAAATAAGAAAAAATACAAAAAATAAAGACTTTTTATCAAATATGTAATTCAGGGGTTTGGGTAATTTTCGTAAAAAAACAGGCTGGGAACGACAGTATTTTTTTATTTTATTTTTTCCAGTCAAAACTTACTGTTCTTTTGAAATAAGATTGCCGAAATAAAATTCATCCTGAAAACAAATTCTTCTCCGAAAGGATGTTGGACCATGGTTCATTTCGAATGCCGATATAAAAAATGTTTTTTGCACTTAAAACAATTACTTTCAGCGAGGTAGACCAGAAAAAACAATTATAATAGTTGTATTGAATACGCAATTATAAAGAGGGCATACGTGAACCAGCGTAAAATTGACATCAACGACATCATTCGTGAGGCGATTGCTGAACGAATCAGCGAAAACCGCTTTAAAATGTGGTTCGGCAGTGATGTGCACTTTGAGCTGCAAAATTCCGTACTTTATATCCATATTCTTTCCAGCGAGTTCATGCGGCAATGGATCCGTTCGAAATTCGGGCATGTTATCGCTCAGGTTTGCTCGGAGCTTTGGGGACAGGTTTATCCCATGGAATTTCTGTTGGATACCCCGACAACAGAGCAGACACCCGTTTTAGTATTGGAATCCGATTCACATCCGGGACCGGCATTGAAGCCGAAAACCGGCGCACGACGGAAACCGGTTTCGCAAGTCAGGTCATTAAAATCCGCTTCAGCGTCGACGCCATTATTATCAGATATCGCGAAATCATCAAAAAAACGGCGGATAACCGCAAAATCAGATTCATCTTCAGCGGAATTACCGTCTCCGCAGGAAGAACCGTTGTCAACCATTCTGAACATCACTGTTTCTTCCGATCGTCTGTCGACAAACCGGAAACCGGGTTCAACGCCTGTTTCCGGTTCCTCTTCCCGGAACTCCCGAAGAACAAAATCTTCACAGGCAAAATCAAACGCACAAACCGCTGAAGAACCGGTTTCCGAAGAGATCCCGTCGATTGTGAAACGTCCCCTACGAAGTGAAACTTCCGCGGATGTCATTGTATCAAAACGGAAACGGCCCGCCCGTATCAAAAAAGTAGATTCTGTTGACAAAAAAGAGAATTCGCGGACAGGGAACACAAAGTCATATCCGAACAAGACAGGCCGACAAGTTTCCCCAACCGATCTTCCGGTCAAAAAAAGCCCTCAACAGCCCGGACGGGAACTGGACAGTTCTCTGCTAATGCGAAACGTTTTGGCAAATCAGGAATTATCAGAAGCGTTTCATCCGACAGAAACGCCGCAGCCGGTTTCCAATCGTGGCAAATCGGTGAAAAAGGGAGAGGAAACAATACCCGGCATTCGCCAGACCTCTTCCCGGGTGGTCACATTTCCGACAGAAAACCGTCAGAGTTCGTTAGTCGCGGTTTCAGACAAGAATGGATATAACGTTGTCAACAGCCGTGCCCCACGGGCACATCGAAAAATATCCGTATTGCAGGGAGATCGGAAATTCGCGTCTTACGACAGTTTTATTGAGGGGATTTCCAACCAGTTGGCAAAACGGGTTTCGGATATCGCCATTCTGGAACCTAACAAGATGAACCCCATTTTAATCTGGGGACCGACCAGTGTCGGCAAGACCCATTTGCTGGAAGGAATCTGGAACGAATACGACCGCAAAGTCAATCGAAAATCGGCTCTGTTTTTGACGGCGGAACAGTTTACAACGCTGTTTATTCAAAGTCTGCGGAACAATCGAAATTTCAAGGATTATTTCAAGAACATCTCGCTTTTGATTCTGGACGATATTCATTTTCTTCAGGGGAAAATGGCGACTCAGGCGGAACTTTTGAATCTGATCGATTATCTGAAGGCGAATGGCGTCCAGATGATTTTCAGCGCGAATCGTCCGCCTGCCGAGTTGACAGAAATCCGGGGAGAACTGGCAACGCGAATTGAAAGCGGTATTGTTTGTGACATTAAGCCTCCGGAACGGGAAACACTGTTCCGGATCTTTCAGCAAATGGCGTTGCAACGGAATCTTCCCATTCCGGAAGAGGTCAGTCGTTTTGTTGTTTCCCGTTTTACGACACATGCCCGTCAGCTTTCCGGTGTCCTGAACCGGCTTCACGCCATGCATCTGGTGACCGGTCAGCCAATCACCCTGGACATGGCGCAAAACACATTGGGCGACCTGATCCGGGACAGTCGCAGAATTATTCGTCTGGAAGATATTGAACGGGTTGTTCTGAATGTTTTCGGGCTGGAACCATCTATGCTCAAGTCGAAATCACGGGCAAGAAAATCGAGTTATCCGCGTATGCTGGCGATGTGGCTCGCAAGGAAATACACCCGGTCGGCTTTGTCAGAAATTGGCCGTTTTTTTGGAAACCGGAGTCACAGTACCGTAATTTCCGCGCAAAAACGGGTTGACCAATGGATTCAAAACGGAACTCCGGTCGAACAGGGAGAAATGCTCATTTCCGTTTCCGACGCCGTTCACCGTCTGGAATCCGCGCTCAACAATCCTCCGATTCTGCAGAGTTAAAATATCCGGCTCCGTTAAAATATCTGTTTTCAATGAGTGAGACGGCGATTGTCTGGTTCTGCGCAAAAGGTCTGTCTCCTGTATCTGCTTTTAAAATCGCGTTCAATCGCCAGCTCTGTTAAAATTCGGATTTACGGTTAATTTCACGGTGTTATTTTTTGTCCGGATTGGGGTATTGAAGGCGACCGGAAATAAGGACATCGGTCCCAACTATTTCAATTTTTTTATCGGGAATGGTCGTTGCCCGTTTCATCAGTTCGCGACCTTCGCCGCCAACCGGGACAACCGCCTCTTTACCGCCGATGATTTTCGGCGCGACAAACACATTAACCTCATCCAGATATTCAAGGTCGAACAGATGCCCCAAAAGTTCGCCCCCTCCCTCAACCAGCAAGTTGGTCATTCCCCGTTCCGCCAGCGTTTCCATCAACAGAATCAGTCGCTGCTCACGAGTCGGAACACCCAGCACAAGGACTTCGGCCCCTTTCTCTTCCCAGAACTTTTTCTTTTCCAGCGGCGTATTCGGTCCAAAGACCAATAACAGCGGAACATCCCGGGCTGAAATTGCCAGTTCGGAAAAGACGGAAAGCGTCCCTCCGGAATCAAACACGATTCGCGTCGGAATCCGTTTCGGAACCTGACCTTCCGGAAGCCGAACGGTCAATTTCGGGTCGTCTTCCATAGCCGTCCGGCTTCCAATCATAATGGCGTCGACACGGGCACGCAGTTCATGAACCCGAATTCTCGATTCCTCAGAGGAGATCCAGTAACTCGATCCGGTTCGTGTCGCGATTTTACCATCCAGAGTCATCGCCCACTTACCAATAATCCAGGGGCGTTTTTTAACAATCCGGGTCAGATACGGAGCATTCAATTCCTGAACTTTATCCTCCAGAACACCGGTCACGACCTCTATTCCGGCCTCCTGAAGAACAGAAATTCCGTGACCGTTGACCTCGGAAAAAGGATCCGTCATTCCAATGACCACTTTTTTAATTCCGGCCTCAATAATTGAATTACAACATGGGGGCGTCTTGCCGTAATGACAGCATGGTTCCAGAGTCACATACAGGGTCGCGCCATTCGTCTGATATTCTGCCGCCTGAATCGCGTTGATTTCCGCATGGGGCCCTCCATACTTCTGATGATAACCTTCGCCAACAATGCGCGGTGTGTTGCCGTTATCACGGGTTCCCGGTTGAACAATAACGCAACCGACCATTGGATTCGGTTCAACGTATCCCTGTCCCTGAATCGCCAGCTTTAAAGCACGACGCATAAAATACTGATCGTCATATGAATTCATGATGGATTCCGTTTTCTCCTGCTTGATTGTTTTACTGAAACACAGGTCCGGATTAAAAAGACGTTATCAAACCTGTTTCTGAAAAGAGAATGCTGAAAAACCGTTTTTCCGCAGCAGACACAGCAAAATATACAGGGGGGTACTCCATCTTATTTATCATGAAAAATATTTACATTGAATCGACAAATATTGAATATTGCCCCTGTTTTTGCCCAAAAGCGTTTTGGAAATACTGAAATTTATCATTTCTCTATTCAGATTATAATAGGATTCTCTGCAAGAGACAATCCTTTTTTTCCGGAAAACCCCATTTAACCATCCGCCCTTCAATTCAAGCAAAATTTTTTCAAACCAATTGAATATGTTTTCCCAATACAATCAGAAAGAAACTTTCAAAACCGGTTCTTATGATTTATTATGTGCCTTTACACATCAGGCGAAAATCGTATAATAAATAAAATCAGTCTGTTTTTTCAAAATACAGATTTTACCTGAAACAAAAGGGAATATTCCCTGATGCCGGACAGTATATTCGGAAATAAGAAGATAAAAGGAACTCAAAGTGACTCGATTTCATGCCGCAAGTAATCCTGATTTTATGCCGCCGGAAACACTCCATAAATTACAGGAAGAGAAATTTATGGCGACCCTGCGTCACACCTATTCCAACGTACCATGGTACCGTGAAAAGATGAAGGCTCACGGAGTCACGTTAGACGACATTCACGGTCTGGCGGATATTAAAAAGCTGCCGTTCATTGTTAAAACAGACCTTCGGGATACTTACCCATTCGGTATGTTCGCCGTTCCGATGAATGAAATCGTTCGATTTCACGCGAGCAGCGGAACAACAGGAAAACCGATTGTCGTCTCCTATACGCAAAACGATATTGAATTATGGCAGGAGGCGGTTTCCCGCGCTTTGGCCGCTTTTGGGGTCAACAGTAACGATATTCTGCAAAACTCATTCGGTTACGGGCTTTTCACCGGTGGTCTGGGAATACATTACGGGGGTGAAAAACACGGCGTAACCGTTATCCCAATGTCCGGGGGCAATACGGAACGGCAGATCATGTTAATGAAGGATTTCCATGTTACTGTTGTTGCCTGTACTCCAAGTTATTTTATCCATCTGATCGACAAATCCCATGAAATGGGAATCGATATGCGGAAACTCGATCTGCGAATCGGTATTTTCGGGGCGGAACCCTGGACGAACGCCATGCGAAAGCGGATTGAGGAGGAATCCGGAATCAAGGCCTACGATATTTACGGATTAACGGAAATTGCCGGGCCGGGTGTCGGAGCGGAATGTACTCATCAGGTCGGGCCCCACATTTTTGAGGATCTTTTCTACCCGGAAATCATCGATCCGGATACGCTGGAACCGCTTCCGGACGGCGAAGAAGGAGAACTCGTGTTCACGACACTGGGAAAACAGGCAATGCCGATCCTCCGTTACCGGACACGGGATATTACCAGAATCGTCACGGAACCGTGTCCCTGCGGTCGAACCATCCGGCGAATTGCGAGAATTTCGCATCGAAGTGACGACATGTTCATTATTCGCGGCGTTAATGTATTTCCAGGTCAGATTGAGGCGTCCCTGTTGGCTATTGAGGGAACTCTTCCGCATTATCAAATTATCCTTACCCGGGACAACGGACTGGATAATATTGAGGTTCAGGTTGAGCTTTCCGCGGAAAAATTTGGCGATACCGTTCGTTCACTGGACCTGTTCCGAAAACAGATCGCGGACAAACTGCAGCATACTATCGGAATTCGGGTTAAGGTTACACTCGTTGAGCCAAATCAGATTACCCGGAGCGAAGGAAAAATTAAAAGAGTTTTTGATAAACGGAAAATTTAACACCCGCTTCGTTTTATTCAGAACATCAGTTAAATGGGGAAAGGGACAGAAACGGAACCATCCGTTTCTGAAATCACGGTATCCCAAAACTGAAAAACCTGTTCTGAAACAGTTTTTAGGGATGGAACTTTTCTGGCATGTCTGTTCATCGTCATCATAATATCAGGCACTTAAAAGCGGTTTTACTCGGAAACGGAAGCCGGGCCGGTGTTCTGGAAGGGATCGCGAAGCTCCGTCCCGAACTGGAACAACTGGTTACGATTGTTGATTCCGATTATACCGGCAGGGAGGACATGTCCAGCGTCAACGCTGATTTCGCGATTGTATTTGGCGGCGACGGTTCCATTTTACGCGCAGTTCATCAGTTGGGCAGGAATCAGATTCCTGTTCTGGCGGTCAATCTTGGATCTTTGGGTTTTTTGTCCAGCATGAACCCGGATGAACTGATCCCCTTTTTAAAAACTCCAGACTTTTCCCATTTTTCAATTCGGGAACAGGTACTTCTTGAGTGTTCCTTAATCCGCAAGGCAAACGGGCACAAACCGGAACAATGCCTTGCCAGGCGTCTTGTTGTCAATGAAGTTGCGTTACTTGGCGGCCCTCCGTTCAACATTCTGCATATTGAGTTGAAGGTCGACGGGGACGCGGTCACGACGTATCGTGGCGACGGCCTGATTATCAGTACTCCGGTCGGTTCAACGGCGCACAGTCTGTCGGCGGGGGGACCGATTTTACGAAAAGATCTCAATGCCGTTATTATTCTCCCGATCAACCCGCACACACTGAACAACCGTCCGGTGATCGATTCCGCGAACCGGATTTATGAGCTTGCCGTTCTGGATCGTGACGTTCATTTGATCATTGACGGCGACTCAAGCCTGGTGACGACGCCGGAGGACCGGGTTGTCATCCAAAAGGCACCGGTAACGTTCAAAATGATTCGGATTCCCGGTCGGAGTTATTATCGGACACTACGGGAAAAACTGGGGTGGAATCATTGAAAAATCATGAGGTGGAACCGTTCCGGTCACGGCAATATTCAGTAATCCGGCCAGGACTCCGGGTCATTGAGTATCCTTGAAAAACGGCAGAAAACCGTTTGTAAAATTCCCGTTCTGAAAAAATAAAATTTTATTTGAAAAGCTCTTTCAAATACGGTAAAATGATTTTATTCCCCAAAGGCATCGGACAGAAACGTATCGGATAAAATAATTTCTGTTCAGACGTTTTTTTGAGGATGTTTTGTCTGTTTCCCGATCTCTGCCCAACATGGAATCCCGCTTAAACAGTTTAGCAGATTCTTCAACCGAAACCAAAACCGCTGAATATGCAATCAGGCTGAACAGGTAACAGAGATCAAAAAATTCTCCGGAAAATTACTGATAAAGGACATGACTTTATGAAAAAATCATTACTGTATTGTCTGCCGTTATTACTGCTGTTTCTGGTATCCTGTTCGCTGAACGCCCAGGAAATTAAACTTGAGTCGGTAACAGATCACGGCGTAACCTGGTATGACGCGGCACAATGGCCCGTTGAAAATAAAGGCTGGACCGACGTCGCCCGTTATTATGCGAGATTTCCCGCCCGCGCCGAAGCAAAAGTACCTCCAAACGTCTGGACTCTGTCTCAGCACTCCACCGGAATGGTTGTTCGGTTCAAAACAGACGGGACATCCATCCGTGTCAAATACCGGCTTCTCTCCGGATCAGTGGGAATGCCGCACATGCCCCCAACAGGCGTCAGCGGAATTGACCTTTACGCGAAATCGGATGATGGAAAATGGCTCTGGGCCGGTTGTACCCGCCCTTCCGCGCAGGATATTGAGGAGCTCCTGATTGATGGAATGGAAAGTAAGCTCCGTGAATTCATGCTGTATCTTCCGCTTTATAACGGCGTTGAATTCCTGAATATTGGTGTTCCGGAAAACAGTGTTTTTGAAGCGGTTCTCCCACGAACCGATCCGCCGATCGTTTATTACGGAACTTCTATTGCGCATGGCGGTTGCGCTTCCCGGCCAGGCATGGCTTACACCGCCATTCTTGGACGTCGGCTTGATATTCCGGTCGTTAATCTTGGTTTTTCCGGTTCCGCCTGTTCGGAAATTGAAATTGCGGAACTGATGGCAGAATTGAATCCGGCAATGTATGTTCTGGACCCGCTCCCGAACATGACCCCGGAGCTGGTTTCGGAACGAATGATTCCGTTTATTCAAAAACTCCGCGAGAAACACCCGGAAACTCCTATTCTTCTGGTTGAAGACCGTTGTCTGAGTAATACCTGGCTGAGACCGGGACAACAGGAATTTCATCGTCGGAATCAGGCGGCCCTGAAGAAATGTTACGACGAACTCAAGCCGAATGATCCGAACCTGTATTATCTCGGCACAACCAACCTGCTGGGTGAAAATCTCGATTTCGACGGAACTGTTGACAGCTCTCATCCCAACGACCTGGGTATGTACCGGATGACCGACGCTCTGGAAGCGGTTATCCGTCCCATTCTGAAAAAATAGCAATTTGAAAATAACAGTGTTTTCCCTCTGAAATACAATCGTGTCGCCCGACCGTTTGTATTTCAGAGATTTCAGAACCCCGGTTTATAGGGAGTTTCATTTTTCAATGAATGAGGAACAGGAAAAAAATCCCTGGACGGTTATTTTCACCGCGGATGAAATCGCGGCGATTGTTCATCAACTTGCCCGGGAAATCAGTGCCGGTTACAGGCAAAAACAAACGGACGAACCGCTCCTTATTGTCGGAATTCTTGCCGGCGCGCTGGTTTTTATGGCCGATCTGATCCGGGAGATGACCATACCGGTCGAGCTTGATTTCCTTCGGCTTTCCAGCTATGGAACAGCTCATGTATCGAGTGGTCATGTTCGTCTTCTGTCGGAACCGGTAAAACCGCTTGCCGGACGACATGTTCTGTTGCTGGATGATATGATTGACTCCGGAAGGACACTCGCGTTCGCCCGGCAATATCTTCTTGACCATGGAGCCGTCGATGTTGAAATTGTCGTTTTGCTGGACAAAAAGTCTCCTCGCAAGGAAGATGTCTTTTGCCGGTATATTGGAGCGGAGGTTGAAAACAAATTCCTGGGAGGTTATGGTCTGGATGGCGGCCATTATTTCGCTCAGAACCGGGATATTTTTTATGTCGAATAATTTTAAACCTGCCTGAATTTCAATTCCTCCGTCCTCTTTCCTCACAGGATATAAAATAAAACGTATCCTCCATATTTTACAGTTGTAAAATATTGTTTTCCGCCTTATTACCGTCTGTTTTACATTTGTTCAACGCTTAAAAAATCCCTTTCAATCGAACGGACACTACAAAATTTTCGGATTACCTGTTAAAAACCTGCTGATGGAGTTACCTTTATGAAAAAGATTCAGGTTTCAGTATCTACCATTTTTCTATTGATTTTTTCCGGGCTGTTTTGTTACGCGCAAAGTGAGGGAACCCCTTGGATTGCGTCAGACGATCTTGGCCGTGTAACAGCGAATCCGGCCGACGTTCCGGAAATCCGTGACAATCGAACCGTAGGGATTTTTTATTTCATCTGGATGCTTCCTATGTCAAATATCCCCGCCGATCCCAACGGTCAGGGCGAGCCTTACGATATCAATAAAATTCTGGCGAAGGATCCCGACGCCTTTCGTAACGAAGATAATACAAAACTGGGAAAAAACGGTGAAATGCACTTCTGGGGGGAACCTCTTTACGGTTACTATGATTCCCGTGATCCCTGGGTAATCCGGCGTCATCTTCAACTTTTGTCTGACGCCGGAGTTGATGTTCTGATGTTCGACGCGACAAATGCCCAAACGTATCCAGAGGTTTGGCGGGCCATACTCCTGACCATGAAGGATATGCGCGCCCACGGTGAGGCAACGCCTCAAATTACTTTTGTCCTCCATACCGAAGCGGGTAAAATGGTCGACTTTCTCTGGGACAATTTGTACAATACCGGCGAGTATGACGAATTCCTGTATCAATGGGAAGGGAAACCGTTACTGGTTTGTGATATCAATAAAGTTCGCGAGGATTTACGGAACAAATTCACGTTCCGCCGGACCCGTTGGCAATACGAGGGAATGGCGAATATGCAGAACGCCTGGACCTGGATCGCGACATATCCGCAACCGTATGGCTGGGCGGAAGACGAATCCATTCCGGAACAGATCAACGTTTCCGTGGCGCAAAACCTGAACCGGTTCGGCGATAATATTGAATTACGGAAAAAAACGTTCCGGGAAGCAACCGGCTGGGATTGTCCCGAATGGGTCTATAGCAAAAATGAAGCGGTTCCCGGCGCCGGACTCGATTCCTGGATGTGTGATAACACGGCCCGTGGACGCAGTTACTGGAAGAACGAATACTTCCCGGAAAACGCGGTCAATGAAGGTCGCAATTTCTCGGAACAATGGTCACGGGCTTATGAGCTTGACCCGCTTTTTGTAATGATCACCGGCTGGAATGAATGGATCGCCGGACGCTGGCTGATCGCCGATCATTATATTTTTATCGACCAGTACAACCAGGAATACAGCCGTGACGCGGAACCGATGAAAGGCGGTCATTTCGATAATTATTATTTACAGATGGTCGACGGAATCCGGCGATATAAAGGAATGCGCCGTTATCCGGTCGCGGCTATGGATAGGAAGATTGATCTGAACGACTTCAGTACCTGGAATACCGTTACTCCCGATTTCAGTGATCACCAGGGCGAGACGATTCCGCGTGATTTCGACGGGGTCGGCAAAACCCATTACACAAACGACAGCGGCAGAAATGATCTGGAACTCATGAAAGTGGCCCGAAATCCGGAAAATGTCTGGTTCTATCTGAAAGCGACCCGGAAAATTATACCGAAACAGCCCAACGGATTATGTCTGTTGCTCGACACAGATGATAACCTCAATACCGGCTGGATCGGCGGCGACTATCTGATCGGTCGGCAATACGGGCAGGAAACGGTTTCCCTGGAAAAATTCTCCGGAAACCAAACCAACGAATGGAATTGGACAACTGTAGAAAACAGTAACATCCGATGGAATCGAAACGATGATGAACTCGTTGTTGAAGTTCCCCGTTCGCTCTTCTCCGATACTGATTTGACAGGCATTCGTTTCAAATGGATGGACAATGTTCCGAATAAAATGACAACAGAAGATCTTTACATGACCGGGGACGTCGCCCCGGAAAGCCGTTTTTTCTATCAGATCGATTTTTCCAGATAATTGCCGTCCGGACAGGGCCGTCGAATTTTCCGCCTTGGCTAAAAATATCGGCGGCCGTTGACGGAACAGAATAAATTTTCAAGCCGGCCCGGACAGTCTGAAATATCCTTTGCAGAGGTCTTTTCCGGTT
>Ga0079305_1001668_pt1 | contig 26501 bp, 24 predicted proteins | sample LMS_cellobiose_e_FD_79183 | JGI IMG/M metagenome (GOLD analysis project Ga0079305, IMG submission 79183) | Rumen-fistulated moose microbial communities from Alaska, USA - LMS_cellobiose_enrichment | ecosystem: Host-associated > Mammals > Digestive system > Stomach > Rumen fluid ... | reverse complement strand
CGCAATTGGACGAAAAATATCCCGGCTACGGGTTCGCACAGCATAAGGGCTACGGCACCGCGCAGCACATTGCCGCGCTCCGGGCATTGGGGCCCTGCCCCGCCCATCGCCGCAGCTTCATCGGTCATTTCATATGAGCAGCTTTTTGACCGGCCTGCGGGGCGAACGGCGGGCCGCCCGTTACCTGCGCCGCCAGGGGATGCGCATCCTGGAAAAACGCTACCGCGCCCGGCACGGGGAAATCGACCTGATCGCCCGGGATGGGGATGCGGTGGTGTTCGTGGAGGTCAAGGCCCGGCCCCGGGGAAACGCGGGCGACGGCCTGACGGCGGTGAACGGGGAAAAGCGCCGGCACCTGCGCTACGCGGCCGCGTGCTATCTGCAGTCGCACCCGGCGGACGGCGTGCGCTTTGACGTGGTGGAAATCACTTCCGCCGGCATCAGCCATATCAAAAACGCGTTTTAAGGAGCGTCTATGAAAAGCAGCAAGCGTTGGTTCCTCATCGCCGCGGCGGCGGTGATCCTGGCGGCGGCCGGCTATCTGATCTTCAGGCCGGCCCCGGGGCAGGGCACCTATGACGACCTGATCGTCAACGGCGGCTTTGTTCCCAACGGGGAAAACACGGCCGCCGGCTGGTATACCGACGAATATTTCCATCAGCCGGGCTATACTGTCTATGAAATCGCGGAGGAGGAGGGCCAAACCGCCGCCCATATCAAAAACGCCTATCCCAACGACGCCCGCTTCGCCCAGGAGGTATCCGTCTCCCCGGATACCCTGTATTGCCTGCAGGGCTATATCAAGGCCCAGGCGGAGGGGGGGCGCGGCGCCAATCTCTCCATCGCCGGGGACCATCTTTATTCCGAATGCCTCTACGACACCCAGGGCGAATGGCAGGAAGTGCGGCTCTACGGCCGCACCGGGGAAAGCCAGCACAGCGTCACGGTATTCGCGCGCTTGGGCGGATACAGCGGCGAAGCCCAGGGAGAGGCCTGGTTCCGGGATGTCACGCTCAAGCGGGTGGACAGCGTGCCTGCGGGCTACGCCGAAACCTCCTGGTACAAGGCCCCGGCCGTGGCGGACGTCCAGGGGAAAAACAGCACCGGGGCGGTGCAGCTGATCCTTGCCGCAGCCATCTGGGCGGCGCTGGGCCTTCTGGCGGTGCGCTTCCTGCGCCGGGAGGAGGGGCTTGGCCGCCCCGCAGGTCCTTCCTGGCTGGGCCTCATAGGCATTTTGCTGCTGGGGCTGGGGGCACGGATGGCCGCCGCGCTGCTGATTCCCGGCTATGATGTGGACATCGGCTGCTTCCGCTCCTGGGCCGCCGTGATGGCCAGTGCGGGGCCGGGAAAATTCTACGGCAGCGTTTCCTTCTGCGATTATCCGCCGGGATACCTGTGGATCCTCTGGGCGCTGGGGGGGCTGGGCAGCCTGCTTGGCACCGGCGTCACCGAATTCATGGTCAAGCTGCCGCCCATCCTGGCGGATATGCTGCTGTGCGTGTTCCTCTATAAGGAAACGCGGACGCGCATGGACGACAGGGCCGCCCTGTGCCTGGCGCTGCTCTACGCCCTGAACCCCCTGATGATCGAAACCGGCGCGGCCTGGGGCCAGGCGGACGGGGTGATGGTGCTGCTTTTGTTCCTGACGGTGGTTTACGCCGTCCGGGGCACATGGAAGGCCGCGCTGCCGCTGTACATGGCCGCCGTGCTGGTGAAGCCCCAGGCGCTGATGTTCGGGCCCCTGGGGCTGCTGGCGCTGGGCATGCACCTGTATGAAAACTGGAAGAATACGGAAAAGCGCGCCGCCGCCCTGAAGGACGCAATCATCGGCCTGGGGCTGCTGCTGGCGGTGCTTTTGACCATGGCATTGCCCTTTGCCGGCAGCCAACGGGCCGACTGGCTCTTTGTCCTTTACGGCAATACCATGAGCCAGTACGCCTACGCGGCGGTGAACGCCTGCAACGTCTATTACCTGCTGGGCAAAAACTGGGTGGGGGCGGACACGGCCCTCGTGTGGTCCTGGAAAGACAATCTCAGCGCCCTGATCGCGCTGCTCGTGTATATTTTGTCCGTGCTGCCGCTGCTGCCGGGGCTGCTCAAATCCCCCATGCTGCGCAAGGCGGCGGAAAAAACGGGCCGGGACAAAGCCCGCTTCTATACCCTGCTGGGATTGGCGCTGCTGCTGGCGCTGGCGCTGCTGATCCTGCTTTTCGCCGGCAGCCTCACCTATGCCTCCCTGGGCACGGCCATGGTGGTTTACTGCGTGGCGATGTTTCTTTCGCTGTACCTGCTGGGCAGCGACGTCAACAACCTGCCCGTTTTCGGCGCCGGGCTGCTGCTGATGCTCTTTAACACCGCCAGCCGGATGCACGAAAGGTATCTGGTGCCGGCGGCGGCGCTGCTGCTGCTGGCCTACGCCCTGAAGAGGGATAAACGCATCCTGTATCTGGCGCTGCTGGTGACGGTGACGGGCTTTCTGAACGTGGGGTGCGTGCTGGACAGGAACATCCGCATCGGCGGCTCTGCGGGGCATTTGAACGCCCCCGCCTACGGCATTAACAGCGATATGGCCTTCCTGGAAATCCTTTCCGCCGTGGGCAATTACCTGGCAGGGGCGGCGTCGCTGGTTTTGTGCGCGGCCCTGAGCCGGAACGAAGTAAAGCCCCTGCGCGCCGCCGCGGGCGCCCAGTCCGCCGCGGCGGACGCATCTCCCGTCCGTCCCGCGCCGCTGCCCCATATGACCAGACAAATGAAGCTCACCGGCCGGGATTGGGCCGTCATGCTGGGCGTCACGGCGCTCTACGCCGTGCTGGCCTTTACCAACCTGGGCTCCGCGAAGGCGCCGCAGACCGAGTATCTCTCCGCCGAGCCGGGCGAGACCGTCACCTTCGACCTGGGCGAGGAACGGGTGTTTTCCATCCTTTATTACCCCGGTATCCACCACAATTACAACGACGCCGGCGGCAGCGAGGTGCCCTCCTCCTTCACCGTGCAGTTAAGCGCCGACGGGACCGCCTGGGGCACGGCCATGAGCGGCTCCGCCTACAACGGGGACTGCTTCAAATGGAAATACCTCTCCCAAACGCCCGTCACCGCCCGTTATGTGCGCCTGACGGCCGATTCCTACCGCCTGTCGCTGTTTGAAATCATGTTCCGGGACGCGGAGACGGGGGCGGGCATTTCGGCGCTCACCGTCACCGATTCCCTGGAGAATGAAAGCGCCGCCCATCTCAACGACGAAACGGATACCCTGGAGGGCGAGCCGGGCTGGTATAATTCCACCTACTTCGATGAAATCTATCACGCCCGCACGGCCTATGAGCACCTGAAGGGCCTCTATCCTTACGAGACCACCCATCCGCCCCTGGGCAAAGTGCTGATGAGCTGGTGCGTGGCCATTTTCGGCATGACGCCCTTCGGCTGGCGCTTTGCCGGGGCCCTGGCGGGGGTGCTGATGCTGCCGGGGATGTACCTGCTGGGCCGCCTGCTCATCAAAAAGCGGTGGGGCGGCCTGGGGGCCATGCTATTCATGGCGCTGGACCTGATGCACTTTACCCAGACCCGCATCGCCACCATCGACAGCTTCGTGGTGCTCTTCATCATCTGGATGGTTTACTTCATGCTGCGCTGGTTCTTCCAGGATTTCTTCGAAAAGCCCTTCTTAAAAACGCTGATCCCCCTGGCCCTGTCCGGGCTGATGATGGGCCTGGGCGTGGCCAGTAAATGGACGGGCTGCTATGCCGGGGCGGGCCTGGCGGTGGTCTTCTTCTTCGGTATCTGGCGGCGGACAAGGGAAATCCGGCAGGCGAAAGCCATTCCCGAAAAAAAGCGCGATCCCGCCCAGGCCGCGGCGGCAGGGCAGGGCGCCCGGCGCCTGGTGCTCACGGTGGCCAGCTGTCTTGTGTTCTTCGTGGCGGTGCCGCTGCTGATTTATTACCTTTCCTATATCCCCTATTTCGCGCCCTCCGGCGGGGTAACGGCGCAGAAGGTGATCCAGGCGGCGGAAGGCATGCTTTCCTACCACAGCGAGCCGGGCCGGGGCATGGACCATTACTTCTATTCCCCCTGGTATCAGTGGCCCATCATCGCCAAGCCCATGTGGTACGCCTCCAGCGCCTATGAGCCCGCGGGCTATCAATCCACCATCATGGCCATGGGCAATCCCGCGGTCTGGTGGGTGGGCCTGCTGGGGCTGTTTGGGGTCCTGGGGCTGTGGGCGCGGCGGCATTATGATGAAAAGCGCCGGGAAATCTGCCTGCACACGGCGCAGGACGACCCCCGTCCCGCGCTGCTGCTGATTTTCTTCGCCGTCCAGTACCTGCCCTGGATGCTGGTGCCCCGGGGCACGTACATCTACCACTATTTCCCCAGCGTGCCCTTCATCATCCTCTGCGTGATGCTGTGCCTGGATACGCTGGCCCGGAAATACGAAAAAGCGGCCCGGATCGTCCTGGCTGTCCTGTTAGCAGCGGCGGCGGCGCTCTTTATCGCCTTCTTCCCCTATGCCAGCGGCGTCGCCGTAAAGCAAAGCTGGCTGGACGGCATGAAGTGGTTTGCCAACTGGCTGTGGTATTAAATTCATCGGAGGGATCGTCAAAGATGCTGGCGCGAACGCTGTGCTTTGCCCTGCAGGGGGTGGATGGGTCTCCCGTCCGGGTGGAAACGGACGTGGCGGGCGGCATCGGCTCCTTTTCTCTGGTGGGGCTGCCGGACGCCGCCGTGCGCGAAAGCCGGGACCGGGTCACCGGCGCCCTGCGCAATTCGGGCTATGCCATGCCGGGCGGCAAAGTGACTATCAACCTTTCCCCTGCGGACCTTCGCAAGGAAGGCGCGGCCTTTGACCTGCCCATCGCGGTATCCCTGCTGGCCGCCAGCAGGCAGGCGTCCCTGCAGGGGCTGGACCAGGTGCTCCTGCTGGGCGAGCTCAGCCTGGACGGGGCGCTGCGCCCGGTGCGCGGGGCGCTGTCCATGGTGATCGCCGCCCGGGAAGCGGGCATCCGCCAGGCCATCCTGCCGTCCGGCAACGGGGCGGAGGTGCAGTGCCTCACCGGGATGCTCATTTATCCCGCCCAAAGCCTGAATGATGTGATCGGGCATTTGAGCGGCAAGGCGCCCCTGCCCGCCCAGATACAGACGCGGTATGAGGACGCGCTGTCCGACAGCCAGCCGATCATGGACCTTTCCCTGGTGAAGGGCCAGCAGGGCGCCCGCAGGGCCCTGGAAATCGCCGCGGCGGGGGGCCATAATCTGCTGCTCATCGGCACGCCGGGCAGCGGCAAAACCATGCTGGCCCGGTGCCTGCCCGGCATCCTGCCCCGGATGACCTTTGAGGAAGCCTGCGAAAGCACCCGCATCCATTCGGCGGCGGGGCTGCTGAAGCCCGGCCAGGGCCTGCTGACCCAGCGACCCTTCCGCGCACCACATCACGCCGTATCCGCCCCCGCGCTGGTGGGCGGCGGCAGCGACGCCCGGCCCGGGGAAATCTCCTTGGCCCACAACGGCGTTCTGTTCCTGGATGAGCTGCCGGAATACGCGCCCAACGTGCTGGAGGCCCTGCGCCAGCCCCTGGAGGATGGGGTGGCCACGGTGGCCCGGGTGCGCGCCCGGGCCCAGTACCCGGCCCGGTGTATGCTGGTGGCGGGCATGAACCCGTGCCCCTGCGGCTATTACGGCAGTCGGGTGCGGCAGTGCCGCTGCGGGGAATATGCCATCCGCCGGTATCTGGGCCACATTTCCGGCCCCCTGCTGGACCGGATCGATCTGCAGGTGGAGGTGGACGCGGTGCCGGTGAGCGAAATCCATTCGTCCGCGCCGTCGGAATCCTCCGCCGCGGTCCGCGCCCGGGTGCAGGCCGCCCGGGAGAAGCAGCAAAAGCGGCTGGCCGCCTACGGCCTTTACAGCAACGCGGAAATGAACGCCGCGGCGCTCAAGGAGCTGTGCCCCCTGTCCGCCCCGGCCCAGCAGCTATTGACCGCCGCGGTGGAGCGCATGGGCATGAGCATGCGGGGCTACAGCCGGATCATCAAGGTGAGCCGCACCATTGCGGACCTTAATGGGGACGCGGACATCGCCCCTGCGCACATCGCCGAGGCCGTGCAGTACCGCGCCCTGGACAGCAAATACTGGGGGACGTGAGCATGGCCTATACCAAAGAGCAATTGGCCCGGATTTGGCTGCAGTGCGCGCCCATGGGGGCGTGGAACCGGCTGGACGGGCTGAAGGAAAAATTCGGCGGTGCTTTGGGCGTATGGGAGAATTTCACCCCCGCCCTGTATCCATTGCTGGGCGAGGAGAATTTCCCCCTCCTGGCGGACAGCCGCGCCGCCCGGTGCGGCCCTGTCCTCAGCCGGCTTGACGCCCTGGGCGCAAAGGCCCTGTTCCGGGGCGATCCCGACTATCCCGCGCCCCTGGACGCTATCCCCGACCCGCCGGACGTACTCTTCGTCCAAGGCGCGCCTCCCGCGCCCGGGGAGCGGGCCATCGCCATGGTGGGCTCCCGCAGCGCCACCCGCTACGGCCTTTCCCAGGCCCGGCGCATCGCCCGGGAGCTGGCCCAGGCGGGCGTCACGGTGGTCAGCGGCCTGGCCCGGGGCGTGGACGCGGCGGCCCATGAAGGGGCGCTGGCGGGCGGCGGCCGCACCGTGGCCGTGCTGGGCAGCGGGCTGGGGCAGCTTTATCCCCCGGAAAACCGCGACCTGGCCCGGCGCATCCTGGACGGCGGCGGCGCCCTGGTATCGGAGCTTGCCCCGGACGCCCTGCCGCTGCCCTATCATTTCCCGGTGCGCAACCGCATCATTTCCGGGCTGTGCGGCGGCGTGCTGCTCCTTGAGGCGCGGCTGAAAAGCGGCACCCATTCCACCGTGAACCACGCCGCGGCGCAGGGCCGGGAGGTGTTCGCCCTGCCGGGGAACGTGGACGCGCCGGGAAGCGAGCTGCCCCTTGTGCTGCTGAAGGACGGCGCGCAGATCTGCACCTGCGCCGAGGATATATTGACCTATATGGGCTGGAAAACGCCCCTCCCCCGGCAGGCCTCCTTCCTGCCGGACGACGCGCAGGAGGACGACCCCATCCTGCGGGCCCTGGGCCCGGAGGAAAAGACCCTGGAGGAGCTCATCGCGGAAACGGGCCTCACCGCGCCGCAGCTGAGCGCCCAGCTGACCTTGCTTGAAATCAGCGGCAAAATCGAACGCCGCGCCGGAAGGGCCTTCGCCCTGGTCCGGCATTGATATGAAACATCAATGGGAGGAACGAGAACGTGGCAACTGCAACCAAACTGATTATCGTGGAATCTCCGGCCAAGGCGCGCACCATCGCCAAATTTCTGGGAAGGGGGTACAAGGTGGAAGCGTCCCAGGGACACATAAGGGATTTGCCCAAGTCCCAATTGGGCGTGGATGTCAAGGATGATTTCGCCATGAAATACATCACCATCCACGGCCGGGGAAAGATCCTCACCAAGATCCGCAAGGAAGCCAAGAACGCCTCCAAAATCTTCCTGGCGACGGACCCTGACCGGGAGGGCGAGGCCATCTCCTGGCACCTGGCCCAGACCCTGGGCATGGACGTGAACGCCCCCTGCCGCATCGAATTTCACGAGATCACCCAGAAGGCCGTGCAGCATGCCCTGCACAACCCCCGGGCCATCGACCTGAACCGGGTGGACGCACAGCAGGCAAGGCGGGCCCTGGACAGGCTGGTGGGCTACAAGATCAGCCCGCTTCTGTGGGCCAAGGTAAAAAAAGGCCTCTCCGCCGGGCGGGTGCAGTCCGTGGCCACCCGGCTGGTGGTGGATCGGGAGCAGGACATTGAGGATTTCATTCCCGAGGAATACTGGGATATTACCGCCAACGCCCTTTTGCCCAGCGCCCGGGGGCGGAAGACCACCTTCTCCCTGCGCCTGCTGACATTGGACAATCAAAAGGCCGAACTGCATAACGAGCAGGAGGCCCTGGCCGCCCGCCGGCGGGTGGAAAACGCCCGCTTCGCCGTGTACGGCATCAAAATGGGCGAAAAGCGCAAGCTGCCCGCCCCTCCCTTCACCACCTCCTCCCTCCAGCAGGAGGCGGGCAGAAAGCTGAACTTCACCACGCAGAAAACCATGCAGGTGGTGCAGCAGCTCTACGAAGGCGTGGATTTGGAGGGCGAAGGCACCCAGGGCATCGTCACCTATATCCGCACCGACAGCGTGCGCATCTCCGACGAGGCCCTTTCCGCCGTGCGCGCCTACATCCCGGAACGCTTCGGGGACGACTGCCTGCCCGAAACGCCCAATGAATTCAAGGGCCGCCGCAACGCCCAGGACGCCCATGAGGCCATCCGCCCCACGGATGTACGGCGCACCCCGGAATCCATCAAGGCGTCGCTGACCAAGGAGCAGTTCCAGCTTTACCGCCTCATCTATTCCCGCTTCCTGGCCAGCCAGATGAAGCCCGCCCTGTACGATACCATGACCATGGACGTATGCGGCGACGGCGTGGGGCTGCGCTTCTACGGCGAGCACAAGCGTTTCGCCGGCTTTACCAGCGTGTATGAGGAAGGCACGGATGAGGTGCAGGAAGCGATGGAAACCACCCTGCCCCAGTTCACCGAAGGCGCGCCCGTCACCGTGGGCTCCGTGGACGCGCAGCAGCATTTCACCCAGCCTCCCGCCCGCTACACCGAGGCCAGCCTGGTCAAGACCCTGGAGGAAAAGGGCATCGGCCGGCCCTCCACCTATGCCCCCACCATCACCACCATCATCGCCCGGGGCTACGTGATGCGGGAAAGCAAGCGGCTCTTCCCCACGGAGCTGGGCAAAATGATCACCGCCATGATGACGGAGTATTTCGGCCCCATCATGGATACCGAATTCACCGCCGGTCTGGAAGACCGCCTGGACGAAGTGGAGGAAGGCAAGGAAAACTGGCAGCAGGTGCTACGGGATTTCTACCCGCCCTTTGAAAGGATGCTGGAAAGCGCCGAGGAGCAGATCGAGAAGGTGGAAATCAAGGATGAACCCAGCGACGTGGTGTGCGACAAGTGCGGGGCCCAGATGGTCTATCGCGTGGGGCGCTTTGGCAAATTCCTGGCCTGCCCCAATTTCCCCGACTGCCGGAACACCAAGCCCATCCTCAGCTATATCGAGGCCAAATGCCCCCAGTGCGGCGGGCGGCTGCTGGAAAAAAACAGCCGGAAAAACCGCAAATTCTACGGCTGCGAAAACTATCCCGAATGCGATTTTGTGTCCTGGGAAATGCCGGTCAACGAAAGGTGCGAAAAATGCGGCAGCTATATGACGCTCAAGCGGTCCCGCAAGGGCGAAACGTGGCATCTGTGCAGCAATGAAAAATGCCGTCATCGGGTGGAAGTGAAGCTGCCGGAGGAAGAAGCGTGAGCGTCACGGTGGTGGGCGCGGGCCTGGCCGGGTGCGAGGCGGCGTGGCAGCTTGCAAAGCGCGGCGTGCCCGTCACGCTGGTGGAGCAAAAACCCCGTTCCATGAGCCCCGCCCATCATTCCGCCCTGTTCGCGGAATTGGTCTGCTCCAATTCCCTCCGGTCTGACAGGCTGCAAAACGCCGTTGGGCTGCTGAAAGAGGAAATGCGGCGGATGGATTCCCTGATCCTCCGGGCAGCGGACCGGGCCAGGGTGCCCGCCGGGGGCGCCCTGGCGGTGGACCGGGACGGCTTTTCTTCCTTCATCACCGATACGCTGAAGCGCCATCCGCTGGTGACGGTGGATGCCCGGGAGGCGACGCAGATCCCGGAAGGCGACGCCGTCATCGCCACCGGGCCTTTGACCTCCGACGCCCTGGCGGACGCCATTGCGGCCATGCCGGAGGTGAGCACCCTGAATTTTTACGACGCCGCCGCGCCCATCGTCACCGCCGAATCCCTGGACATGGAGAAGGTCTACCGCGCCTCCCGCTACGGCCGGGGGGACGATTACCTGAACTGCCCCATGACCCGGGAGGAATACGACGCCTTCGTTTCGGCGCTTTTGACCGCCGAAACCGCGCCCGTTCACGGCTTTGAAGAAAGCAAGGTGTTTGAGGGCTGCATGCCGGTGGAATCCATGGCCCGGCGGGGGCATATGGCGCTGGCCTTCGGGCCGCTCAAGCCCGTGGGCCTGCCGGACCCGCGCACGGGAAGGGAGCCCTACGCCGTGGTGCAGCTGCGCCAGGACGACGCGGCAGGCACGCTTTACAACCTGGTGGGCTTCCAGACGCGCCTCAAATTCCCGGAGCAGAAACGGGTGTTCGGCCTGATCCCCGGATTGGAAAAGGCGGAGTTTGCCCGGTTCGGCGTCATGCACCGAAACACCTTTTTGAACAGCCCGGGGCTGCTGGACCATCACTACCAGATGATCGCCCGGCCCGGCCTCTTCTTCGCCGGGCAAATGACGGGGGTGGAAGGATACGTGGAAAGCGCCGCCAGCGGGCTGGTGGCGGGTGTGTGCGCCGCCATGCGCCGGCAGGGAAAGCCCCTGCCCGACTTTCCCCGGGAAACGGCCATGGGCGCGCTGGCCCATTACGTGGCGGCGGAGAACCGCGCGTTTCAGCCCATGAACGTCACTTTCGGCATCATGGCGGCCTGGCCGGAAAGGGTGCGCGGCGGCAAGCAGGCCCGATACGAAAAAATCGCGCAGCGGGCGCTGGACACCCTTGAAAGGCTGAAAGAGCAAATTGCCTGAACCCTATTTTTCTGTACGGAGGACACACCGATGACCATGAAGGGAACCACCATCTGCGCCGTCAAAAAGAACGGCAAAACCGCCATCGCCGGGGACGGCCAAGTGACCATGGGCGAACACACCATCTTCAAGGGCACCGCCCGGAAAGTGCGCCGGATTTACAATGATTCGGTGGTGACGGGCTTTGCCGGTTCGGTGGCCGACGCGTTCACGCTGTGCGAAAGGTTTGAAGACAAGCTGACCCAGTGCGGCGGCAACCTGGAGCGGGCCGCCGTGATGCTGGCCCAGGACTGGCGGGGCGATAAGGGCCTGCGCCAGTTGGAGGCCATGCTCATCGTGGCCAACAGGGACAGCATGCTCATCGTGTCCGGCACGGGCGAGGTGATCGATCCGGATGACGGCGTGGCCGCCATCGGCTCCGGCGGCAATTATGCCCTGGCCGCGGCCCGGGCCCTGGCGCAGAACACCGATCTGTCGGCCAGGGAAATCGCGGAAAAGGCGCTGCACATTGCCGCCTCCATCTGCGTGTATACCAACGACAACATCATCGTGGAGGAGGTGTAAGCATGAGCGAAAGCAATGCTCTGCCCGCAGGCAAAACCCCTGAGCTGACCCCCCGGGAGGTGGTGCGGGAGTTGGACCGCTACATCATCGGCCAAGATGAGGCCAAGCGGGCCGTGGCCATCGCGCTGCGCAACCGCTATCGCCGCAGTCAGCTTCCCGACAGCATGCGGGAGGAAATCTATCCCAAAAATATCCTGATGATCGGGCCCACGGGCGTGGGCAAAACGGAAATCGCCCGCCGCCTGGCCCGGCTGGTCAACGCCCCCTTCATCAAGGTGGAGGCCACCAAGTTCACGGAAGTGGGCTATGTGGGCAGGGACGTGGAATCCATCATCCGGGATTTGATGGAAAACGCCGTGCGCATGGTAAAGGACGAGCACGCCGCCCGGGTGCGCACCCGCGCCCAGGTATTGGCCGAAGACCGGCTGGTGACGCTTTTGATCCACCCCGCCAGAAAAAACGGCGGAAGCACGAACCCTCTGGATTTCCTGCTGGGCAAGAAAACCGAGCCCGAGCCCTCCGCGGAGGAGAAGGCCGAAATCGGCCGCAGGCGGGAGGAGGTGCGAAAGCAGCTGCGCTCCGGCGCTCTGGAAAACCATGAAATGGAAATCGAGGTGGAGGAGGCCGCGCCCCAATTGGAGGTGGGCGGCACTTCCATCAATATCGGCGATATGATGGGCGGCATGATGCCCAAGCGGAAAAAGACGCGCCATGTGAAGGTGAAGGAGGCCCGGGAAATCCTCACGATGGAGGAATCCCAGAAGCTCATTGACGAGGACGCCGTGAAGGAGGAGGCCCTGCGCAGGTGCGAGCAGAGCGGCATCGTTTTCCTGGATGAAATCGACAAAATTGCCGGGCGGGGCGGCACGGGCCACGGCCCGGACGTGAGCCGGGAAGGCGTGCAGCGGGATATCCTGCCCATCGTGGAGGGCAGCACCGTCAACACCAAGTACGGCCCCGTCCGCACGGATTTCATGCTCTTTATCGGCGCGGGGGCCTTCCACGTGGCCAAGGTGACCGATCTGATCCCCGAATTGCAGGGCCGCTTCCCCGTGCACGTAACGTTGAAGTCCCTGACCCAGGAGGATTTCGTGGCCATCCTGACGAAAACTGATAACGCCGTCACCCGCCAATACGCCGCCCTGCTGGAAGTGGATAAGGTGCACTTGACCTTCGACGACGACGCGCTGAGCGAAATCGCCCGCATCGCCATGCTGGCAAACGAAATGGGCGAAGACATCGGCGCCCGGCGGCTGCACGCGGTGTTTGAGGAGCTGCTGGAGGACGTGTCCTTCAACGCCGGAGGCGACAGCATGCCCGACGTGTACCTGACCATCACCGCCGATTACGTGAAGGAGCACCTGAAAACCGCCAAGGAAATGGACATGAGAAGGTATATCCTGTAATTGATCCGGAGGGGCATATCGGGGTTTTTCGCCCCTCACCGCAGCATACGCACAAAGAAAGGTGGGCGCTTTTACATGCCGTTGACCATCGCCATTGACGGGCCCGTGGGCGCGGGCAAATCCTCCGTGTCGGACGAGGTGGCCCGACGCCTGGGCATTCTGCATCTGGATACCGGGGCCATGTACCGGGCCGTGGGGCTGTATATGCTGGAAAACGGCACGGATATCCAGGATGAAGGGGCCGTATCCGCCCTGTGCGAAAAGGGACGGGTGCAGGTGGACGCCCGGTATGAACGGGGCGTACAGCAAACTCTGCTCAACGGCCGGGATGTTTCCGCCTTCATCCGCACCCAGGAAGTGGGCGGCGCGGCATCGGCGGTTTCCCGGTATCCCGCCGTGCGCAAAATGCTGGTGCGCCGGCAGCAGGAAATCGCCCGGCAGCAGCCCATGCTGCTGGATGGGCGCGATATCGGCACCGTGGTGCTTCGGGATGCCACCGTGAAGGTGTACCTCACCGCCTCCCCCGAAGCCCGGGCGCGGCGGCGGATGCTGCAATTGCGGGAAAAAGGCAATGAAACGCCCTTTGAGGAAATCCTCCGGGAAGTGAACGCCCGGGATTATCAGGATATGCACCGTAAGACCGATCCCCTGCGCCAGGCGGAAGACGCAGTGAAGGTGGATTCCTCCGACCTTTCCTTTGAGGAAACGGTGAACGCTATTCTTTCGCTGGTGGAGGCCAAACGATGAGCGCAGCACCCAAACAGCCCACAGCGCCCGAAAAAGAGCGCACCTTTCTCTACACCGTGGCCCGCGGCCTGGCGGCCCTCCTGTTCAACGTGCTCTTTCCCCTGCGGTATCACCACACGGAGCGGTATTCCCTGGACGCGCCCTACATCGCCATGTCCAACCATCAAACCTGGATGGACCCGCTGATCCTGGCCAAGCCCTGCCGGCGGTACGAAATCCGCTTCGTGGGCAAAAAGGAACTGGTGAAAAACAAACTCGCCAAATGGGTGCTGGATGGGCTGCACATGATCGTGGTGGATCGGCACAATACCGACCTGGCCGCCATGCGCCAGTGCAGCCGGGCCCTCAGGGACGGTTACGTGCTGGGCATCTTCCCGGAGGGCACCCGCCACCTGCCCGATCTGATGAGCGAGGTGGAAACGGGCACGGCGGTGCTGGCCCTGCGGGCCAATGTGCCGCTGCTGCCGGTGTTCATTGATGGGAAGCCCCGGCTGTTCCGGCTGCGCCACGTGTACGTGGGCGAGCCCATTGATATTTCCGATCTCCGCGCCCAGGGCATGGACGCCCAGGTGGTGGAGCAGGTCACTTCCCGCATCCGGGAAACCTTCCTGAACATGCGGGAGGACGCCCGCAAAAAAGCCTGACGGGAGGCCTTATGCCGTATACCATCCGAAACGCCGGGGAAGGGGATATCCCTGCCCTGCTGCGGCTGCTGACCCAGGTGAATATGGTGCACCACATTGGTCGGCCCGATCTGTTCAAGGGCCCGGCCACCAAGTATTCCGTCTTTGAGCTCAAGGCAATTTTGGGCGACGCGCGCAGCCCGATCTTCGTCTGCGTGGACGAAGGAGACGCCGTGCTGGGCTATGCCTTCTGCGCTTTGAAGCAGGTAAAAAACTCCGCCCTGCTCACCGATGTCCTGACGCTGTACGTGGATGATCTGTGCGTGGATGAACGCTGCCGGGGCCAGGGCGTGGGCAAGGCGCTGTACCGCCATGTGCTTTCCTTCGCCCGGGCCGCCGGGTGCCACAACGTGACGCTGAACGTGTGGGCCTTCAACGAAAGCGCCATTCGCTTCTACGAAAGCTGCGGCATGCGGCCCCAGAAGATCGGGATGGAAACGATCCTGTGAGTTTTTATGCGGGATGCCCGCTGTCCAAAGCCGCGCGCCCGTTTCTTCCCGGGGCGGTCATGCCGCTTCGGATGACGCGCCGGCAGCGGATGGATGCAGCCCTCGGACCGGCAAACCCGGCCCTGCGATTGTTGATGAAAGGGCCTGTGGGCCTCGCTTAAAGCTACTGCAAAAAGATTGTTTTGATAATTGAAGAGAAACTGTTATTCAAGCGTCTGCTGACGATTTCTGCGTTGCCCTATTGTTCCCTTCTGTACAAGCCGCCTGATTGCAAAAAAATGATTCGTCTACGCCTGGAACAATAGAATATTGGATAAGGTCACTCATTGAACAGCAGACTTGCTTCCACAAATCTCCCATGCAAAAAAATATTGAATAATGATTTTTCATGGCGTTTCACAAAGGCATTAACCGTTTCTATTCCGATCCCCTCATGGTTTTCTTTCGTCGATTCCGTTGAAAGCAGAATATCGCTCTGTTCATCCGCGACAGCCGCCTCACCAAATGTATTGCGAACAATGACTTCCATATCACTGCCCGCATTGTGGAATTCCACCATGATCAGCGGCGATTCGCTGGCTCGGGCGCTTTCCAGTGCATTGTCCACCAGAATCCCCAGCAGTTCGCACATATCTTTGTCCTTGGGGCCTCGATAAATCAACTTATCGTCTGTGAACACGTAAAAGGGGACTTTGCTTTCATTCGCTGCCTGGATTTTATTAAGCAGCAACGCCGTCACCGCCAGGCTGGGAATGCGCTGGAGCGAAATCACGTTTTCATTGTTGATAATCGCACATGAAGAAATCAGATTGGCATAGTATTCCTCAATTACCGTCCTGTCATCAGACAGCAGGGTACCCTGAAACCCGTACAGCATATTCGCAATATTGTGGCGGAAAGCCCTTGTTTCATTCAGCAGTGCATCCTGCGTTTCCTTCTGTTGCAGCAGGGCGCTGTTCAACTGTGCCTGCCGAAGAAAGCGGATATCCTGCAAAGCATAGGATCCCCCAAGAAACAACAGCAATACAATTACGATGAATTCCGGCAAGCTGGCCTGGAAGCGTTCGATATAGGGCAGCGCCAGGGTTTTCTGCATGGTGCGGGCAAACAGGGCCACGACGCACACAACCAGCACCAGCGGACGGATCATGCGGAAAAGCTGTTCCCGGAACAGCACTCTCTGCTTGGCCTGCACCGTCAGGGAATAGCAAAAACCGAGGAACGCAAAATAGACGGCCGCCGTTCCGTTGACCAAATACGCGACGGGCGAAAGCATGTATGCGGCGCGGTACGCCTCTTCGTCGGAAAGAAAATTGCTCAGGGTAATGCCGCACAGGATATCTGCCAGAAAGAAGAAACCTGAAAACAGAAAGGTTGTCCTGATCCATCTCCATCCTCGCAGGCCGCAGGCAAACCTGAAATAAGCAAGAAGCATAGAGATGGTGGTCAACGCCGCATAATCCCGGCTCAAAAACCACTTTGCCAAAAAATTGGGGAAAAAATAAAGCAACGTAAGAAAATACCAACGGAAAGACCATGGCTTACCCGATCCGACGGCACCGCAGTAAGATTCGGGCAGCGCAATGATTAAAAAACAAACGGTCAGGCGAAAAAACTGCATTGGCGTTAAAAAGGTCAGTTCTGTCATCCCAAACACCCCCGGGAAAAAATGTATGCGGGAAAACCAGCAAATTGCTTATACGGGATGGTCAAAGATCTTTTCGTTCAATGCACTGCGCAGTTCTCTGGCGCGCCTGCGGGACAGGGGCAAATGATCGCCATTGTTCATAATGATATCGTCTTCTGCCCAGCGTATTTCCTGAATGTATAAAACGTTGGTCAGGAAGCTCTTGTGATTCTGGACAAACAGACCGGCTTTTACACGCCTTTTCACGGATTCCATACTTTCCCGCCAGGAAAAAACGCGCCCGTTGGCATAGTGCGCGGTAATGGCCATCCTGTCTTTGGAAAAATACAGGATCTGATCCTGACGCAGGTTCAGAAGCCGCGTCCCCAATTCCACTGGAAGGATACTCCCGTCATTCAGCCGCTTGCTCTCACGAAGAATTGCTTTGAGGCACGATAGAAGCTGCTGATCCGTCCAAGGTTTGAGAAGGAAATCAAATGCATGACTTTGGCAGCATTTCAGCGCGTAATGCTGATAAGCGGAAACATAAACGATATACGCCTGCGCACAGCGTTCGTGAATCATTTTGCATAAATCGATACCGTTTGAAGTATCATTCAATTCAATATCCAAAAACCAGACGGTTCCGTCCGCCGCACGACTCGCATATTCCAAAGCCTCCCGCCAGTTTTCGGTCGTCAACACGATTCGGCAGGGTATATTTATTTCTTCTCATGTGCGCTGCAGGCCGGTACGCAAAATTTCATGGTGCGAAGCGATATCGTCAATAAGAACAAAATCCATAAAAAGCCCCTCCTCTATGTGGCACCTATTTTATATCTGCTTCTGCTTTTTTTCAAGTATATTTGCAAACGGTCCCGTTTTCGATATGAACGGTTTGGAACACGCAAGGGACAATGATAAAATACCTTTGGGAAAGGCAGCGCGATAATGGGCAGGGCCATGGGACGTCGCACAAACGCCTATTGGCCGCAGCCCATTCGCATATAGAGGACCACCTTTATTTGTGTCAGGCGATGATTTCCATTCCCAAGCATAGATCAAACGCTTCCCCAGATCGGTTTCGTGCCAGCACAAACGCTCAGTAAAGCGTATCTCCCTTTTCGTTTCTTTGAAAGGAGAAAGCATGCAATGAAGAAAAAGATTGCGCTGCTGCTTATACTGCATCAGCTTCGTCTTTGACGATAGTTCACGCTGAAATCGGCATATCGTGATTTGTGATTTTGCATCGGAAAGGACGGTGCGGCCCACCGCGATTCTTCTCGATGCCTTTTCATTCAATGACGCCATGTTTCATGGGGAATACTATTTTTCATTTCTGAAAGGCACACCTTTGACAAAACGCATCACGAAAGGAAGAGTAAATCATGGAGAACGTCAACTTCAGCCTCAAGTCAGGCATCAAGAAGATCATTGCCATTATGCTAATCATGGTAATGATACCCTTCATTCCAATCCAGAACGCCAGTGCGGAAAGTCTGTCTATTTCAATAGGCTCTGCTATTGAAGGACAAACAATCAACTTTTCCTGGAATACCATTACCAATGCTGTGCGATACGAATACTCCGTTCGTGATTTGACTACCGATGAACTGTTGATAAACCATGAGGAAACAACGGAAAACTCCGGCTCTATTCCTGCAAGCGATGTAATCAAAGACCATCAGTATAAGATTTGGGTTGACTGATTGTCCGTAAAACATAATTCAGAAAAAATGGCCTCCAATGCAGGATTGGCAATACTGAATTATGGAGGAAAATACAATGAAATCCCTGTTTGAAGAACTTGGCGGTACCTATACCCTGAGCAGTGACGGGATGTACTATCCAAACCTGGCGATTGATGATATTGACCAACGCCCCATCGGAAAATGGGGACGGATGCACAAGGACTATCTCGAAGCGGAGCATCCGGGCCTATATCATCGGCTCATTCTGAACGGAACTTTGGGCAAGCATCTGGCCGATGCAAACGAACGAGCAACAGAAATGCTTGAGAGCTTGATTACGCAGATGGTCAGGCAAGAAGGCATCACTGAGCAGCTCAAAGCCGAACAACCCATGGTATGGGTGGGCAGAATGAACAACATTCGCAGCCGAGCTGAAGAGATCGTCATGGCAGAAGTCATAAGCACCCTGTAAACAAAGCAGCCGCTGGTATGATCACACAGACCATACCAGCGGCTTTTGTAGCATTTGGGAATCATCCTTATTCAATAAACAAAATAATATAAGCGGATTGATACTCCATGCAGGATTATGGGGATATATAACGAATAGTCACTTTCATAAGCCCTGTTTTCTGGTACAGTAAGTGTGCCAATCATCGGGGATTTGGCGAAGGCAAACTCATTTCCTGATATATGGAGGATGGTATGAGTACGAGAAAGGAGATCATCAGCGAGTTTTATGATCAGGCTGATGAAGACAGCAGGCTGCAAAGAAGCAGGCATGGGCAGTTGGAATATGCTGTAACCATGAATTATATACATCGCTTTGCCACTCCCGGTTCGAGCGTGCTTGAAGTCGGCGCGGGAACCGGCAGGTATTCTATCACGTTGGCAAATGAAGGATTCCACATGACCGCTGTTGAACTGGTGGAAAGCAATTTCTCCACCCTGCAGGAAAAAAGCAGAGGCATTGAACGCTTACAGGCGATTCAGGGTGATGCGACAGATCTGAGCAGGTTTGCCGATCAGTCCTTTGATATGACGCTTGTGCTGGGGCCGCTGTACCATCTATACGACAAAGAAGATGTACAAAAAGCGATCGATGAAGCCATTCGGGTTACGAAGAAAAACGGGATCATCTTCTTTGCATTTATCTCTGTCTTCGGGATCATGTATGCCAATTACTTTCAGGGTAACTGGTCTGTTGGGCAAGAAGAAAACTTTACAAAGGATTATGAGGTACGACATTTTAAGGAACAGCTGTTTACCGGATACGATGTGACCGAGTTTGAAAAACTGTTTGAGAAAAAGCCGGTGCAATGGATCACGACCACCGGCACAGACGGCATATTGGAGCCGATTGAACACCAAGCGGATTTTGAAATCACAGATCAGGATTTTCAGGCATTTGTGGATTGGTATCTTGTGTTTTCCGAAAAGCGGGAGCTATTAGGCAATACCAATCACCTTCTGTATGTATGTAAAAGGCTGAGCTGAATCTGGATTTGTAGGGAATATAAGAAGACATTCCTTATTGGAGGCACATTATGAATACCATTACGGATGCCCAGAAAATATACGAGGTTTCAAAGATCTGGAAAGAGGGCGCGTATAATTTCGCGTTTTGGGATAAGGTAGATATCGACTGGGATGATGAGTACAAAAAAACGCTTGCACGGGTTCTGGAAACGAAAGACCTCTATGAATATTACCGTGAACTGAAGCGTTTCGTCGCCTTGCTGGGCGATGGGCACACTGATGTCGGTTTCCCAAACGAAATATGGCAAGATGCTGAATACTTTTCTAGGATCCCTGTATGCTTTGCAAAGCCGGGGAATGAAATCATCGTTGTCGGTGTGTCCGAGGATGTAAAGGATGAGATTCCTCTATTCAGTACCCTGGTTAAAATTGACGGAATTGATATTCACGATTACATAAAAGAATATTGCTATCCATACTTTTGGCATGCCAATGAGGATGCCTGTGGCATCTTTTTGCTGAATAGTCTTGTGTTCGGCAGACGTGGAAGCGGTGCGGTCTTCACGTTTGTAAAGGACGGGAAACAATTTGAAGTCCGGCTTGAAAGAGTAGATCATTCAAAAATCGTATGGCATAAAACAGATATAACTCCACATGCCAGCATTTCCCAGAGATTGATCAGCAAATCGGATGTTCATACCATTCATATCACAGACGATGAGATTGCGATTATCAGGATAGCTTCGTTCGACGATGACTCCATGACCGGGAAAATCTATTCCTGTTTTGACGAACTGAAGAATGCAAAAGGCTATATCCTTGATATCAGAGGCAACAGCGGCGGGAGCAGCATGAATGCCGACGCTATCGCTGCAATGTTTATAAGCGGAGATTTTCATAGCTGCTATGCCGAGGCCCAAATCTACGAGCCCACATATAAAGCATGGTCGATGTTTCGGGAGGATTTCAAAGGCCTTTCGCCTGATGAGGCGCTGCAGAAATATGCTGATGACGCGGACAGCTTGAAAGCCTATCGAATGCAAAAGAATATATGCTACGTCAGGGATGAAGGAAGGACGGTTGCCAACAGCGCACCCGGAAAACTGAATGGCCCGATTGTCGTTCTAATGAATCAATATACGTTTTCCGCTGCGGAGGATTTCGTTGATGTGATGAAAATGTATACGAACGCGATCTTCGTCGGGAACAACACTGCGGGCTCCAGCGGCCAGCCTTTATGCGAATCGCTTGAAAGCGGTGGCTTTTTCCGTATCTGTACGCGAAGGTGTATCGCCCAAAACGGTGAGGACATCTACAATAAAGGTTTTGCTACTGACTTCAGGATTATACCTTCAACCGCCGAACTCGCAGCAGGCCGAGACATTGTTCTGGAAAAGGGATTTGAAATCATAAAAGGACAAATCATTCAGGAATCTTGAAATTTCAGTTTTTTGGAATACCTGTTGGTAAGAAAACTCGGAAGATAACTATTGAGATATAAGGGGCTTATAATATTGGCGCTTCCATTCTGACAGCTATGAGTGCTCCTTTGGGCAGCTTTTCTCGGCTGTTATCCAATATCACGCGGATAGCAGAATCCGTGATCTCCCATGTATCGCAGGGATCATTCTCGGCGAGGGTCTCCACCCATGCCGTTCCTTTTTCCAGATCGAATTGAATCTCGCCCCATGCACCGTCGTTGTCCACCTGATAAGCGTAGGCAGCGGCGGTTATTCTTTTGCCTTCACGCTGGAGGGAGATTTGCTTGAGGCGCACACAATGAAGCTGGCCCAGCTTGACCAACTCCAGCATCAACTTTTCCACGGCGCGTTTGTAAGCCATTTCCGCACCAGGCGCGCCGGTGCCTTCAAAGTCTTCGGCTAACTTTTCAAACGAAACTTTTGTTTTCATATCGCTGACCCGGCCACAGGTCATACAGATGGCATTGCGCTTTTCCAGCAGCCGCTGATCTCTGTATGACAGCTTATCAAACGCCTTATCAACCGCTTTTGCTTCCATGCCTGCCCACAGGATGCCGGTATAATCCCAATGATCCGGGATCAATTCATCTGCTTGCTCCCAGCCTTCGCCTTCGTCGTTGAGCAGCATGGGCAACCGGCGATTGCGCTGCCGGAAAGCGGCTGCCAGCTTTTCCGCAGCTGTTTCCTCGGAGCATTGATTCTTTTCCGCAAACAGTTGGATCGTCTTTTCTGTATTACCGCTGCATTCAGCGTAAAGCTCCATGATCTGCCGGGCATCCTTGTATTCCTGGAGAGAATCGAAGGCATAGTATTCCTCCGCCATGCGGAAACGCAGCAGCACATCTGTGATATATCTGTGAATATAGGTCGTGAATTTAGCCCTCTTGCCCGGATCATAATCCTGGAATCTCCGCAGCACTTCCATCCGGCATTCCAGCTTCAAATCCATGAAACGCTCCGGGTGAATCCTGTCTCCTTCTGCGGTAAGAAAGGTGTTAATCCGATCATTGAAATATGCCTCATTCTCATGCAGATAAAAGAAGATGTATTTTAGCTCATGGGTCTCCTGGGCCAGACAAATATAATGGTTCTTTTCGTCCTCCGGCGATGCAGGCGGAGCCGGTTTCAACTGATACACGTTCAGCGCATCGTACAACGTCAGCTTACCTCGCTCCGCCTGGGACGCCCGCAGCGTGTATTCCCCTAAATCCCAGGAGAAATCCTTCAGTATCTGTTCCAACGCAGCCTCCGTTTATCCCAGCAGTTTTTGCGCTTCGGCTTTCAGCGCATCCTGTTCCATTTCCTGCTGATAGGTTCCCTGGGCATAGGCCAAATCTGCTTTGGCCCGCTGTTTTTTATCCTTCGCCAGCTTCTTCATGGTGTCTGCCAATTCTTTGCTGATCGTCCCTCGGCCCAGGCATTGGTTGATGGTGTTCATGCGCCGGGTATAAGGCGCGTTCAGCGGATGATCCGCAGCTAATTCCCGCGCCGCCCGACCCTGCATATTGCCGATCACCCGACACTTTCTTCCCAGGGGATCGGTGGGGCAAAGATCGCTGCAATATTTCGTATGCCTGGCATCGGTAGTCAGGAACCACCTGCCGCAGATGGCGCAGCGTTTGGGTGCATGGCCCACAGATATACCTTCAAAGAAATCGGCCCGCAGCATCCCAACGAAGGTAAGGAAGTGCATCTGCTTTTTCATCTGCATTTGCCCGTTCTTTTCGTTCACACCCGCCGTGTATTGGAGGGAAACATTTGCCATGGACATCCAGGAATCCGTACCATCCCCGATACGGAAGTTTTCTGGGAAGGATTGGCAGAATTGTGAGAGGTATGCTTCCTTCGTGCGGGGCTGATTCTTTCCGTCCAGCATATCAGCAAATGGGCAGATATGCTCTTGCAGCATGGTGATAGCGTCGTAATAATTCGACAGAGCCGGAGCCAGGCCCAGCAAATCTTTTGTCGGGCCATATCGCTTTCCTGCTTCTTCATCCATCTGCCCATTTAGCATAGCCCTGTTATAAGCCGGGATTTTCTTGAACGCTTCCACGCTGAAAACCTGATCCAGCCGTTGATCCAGCAACGGGTTTGAAAAGAATGTGAAGGGCTCATGCAGGGCCATCAATTTCAGCAGGTCATGGGCTGCCAGGCACGCACTTTTCATGGCAGTTTTATCTGCGGTGCCCGTATGCAGCATGGTGTTGACTGCCGCGATCCGCTGACATAGGGGCAGCGATTCTTCCAGCGTTTCTTTGGGTATGTTCATCGCCATGCACGCGATGGAGCCTGTGGGCAAAACCCGATCCCTGTATTGCACGGTAGCGTCGGCAAAGGTCAATGTGAGCATGGCGCTCTCTTTTTCCAAATCCATTTTTTACTCCCGAAAGATGCGAATATTTGTTCGGTTTTCATTATACAACATCTCTTTGAAAATTGAAAGGGGTTTGTCGTGATTTTTGTTTCGGGCTTGTCACTCGTTTTTTGGGTTTTTAACAAAAACGATCATAATTACGGTGAAGGAACGAATGACAGCGCCAGAGCAGGGCGGCGCTGTTTTTTCGTGCCCGGATTTTCACGCGAAAGGAGGTGAACGTATGAGCAAACGGATGGAGCAACTGCTGGAAAAGCAGAAGAAGCTGCTGGAGAAAAAGCAGCAGGCCGAGGCCGAAGAAAAGGCCGTGCAGAAGCAGATCAAGGAACTGACCCGCAGCGAGCGCACCCATCGGCTGTGCAGCCGGGGCGGGTATCTGGAGAAGCTGCTGGAAACCCTTGGCGCGACGGAGCTTACGGATGAGGAGGTGTTCGGTTATCTGGACTATGCCTTGAATACCCCGTATGCGAAGAAGGCCCTGGAAAAGCTGCTGGAAAACAAACGGATGGCGGCAGCAAAGGCCGAGGGAACCGAAGCGGTGGAATCGGTTGACTAAAGTCCCGGAGTTTACGGAGGGCGCAATTATATGAACTTCGTTCATTCATTGCGGTCTCCGACGGCCCCTGCGGGGAGCTCGATGGAGAGAAGCCTTTTGGATGGCTTCTCTCCATCAGCAGGGGCGGCCCCCTGCGCCGATTGCATCGGCTACCCCCAATAGGCATTGAACAAGAACGACGAAAGAAAAGGAGGCGAGGCACACATCCCGTGTCCCCATTTTAACATCACGATCATCGCCCGTGGGAAGGTGAAGGGCAGCTCCGTCATGGGTGCTGCCGCCTACCAATCCGGCGATCAACTTTATTCCGAGTACGAACACGAATGGAAATCCGGCGACCATCTGGAAAGGATCGTCCACAAGGAAATCCTGCTGCCGCCCAACGCCCTGGAGAAATTCCGGAACCGGGCAACGCTTTGGAACGCTGTGGATGCTTCCGAATCGAAAAGTACGGCGCAGACTGCCCGATGCTGGATACTTTCCCTACGATTCCGACGTGACTGGAAGCGGAGCAGATTCTGGCGGAGGCGGAGAATCCGGAAGTGACGATCCCGCAGGAAGCCTGACTCTGCCGGAATACATCTATGCAACCTACAACGAACTGATGAAGAATGGCTGGCGGATGAAGGAAATCGACGAGATGGACATGCTGGGTTTCCTCCGCCTGCGGGCATGGGATGCCACACGAGAGCAGGAAAAGAAAAAGCCCCGGCAGCGCTTCATTGATGAAGTCTGGCCGGGGGTGAAGCAGGGATGATGCTGATCGACAAGCTGGAATTTATTCATATCTTCTACTGCCGGACTGCCGCTCATCGGTCACATCGTAGACTTGGATATCATGATCTTGTGCATACTGTGTGCGGTAATAATAGTAGAGATCTCTGATGCGGTACATTTTTTCGCCGTTAGGATTCCCGTAGATCCTTGCCAGCTCCTGAAAACTTGGAAATGATGAATAATATAGTTCATCAAGCGCTTCGATTTCTCGAATGATCGACATTGCACTTTGTTTTTCGTAATCTTCAATATTGTCTGGTCGAAGGGAAATAAGGATCATCCGCTGATTATCATGAATCGGTTCCGATTCTTGCAGCCAGTCTCTCTCTGTACGGTAAATTTTTTTGTTCATCAGTTTTTGTGTTTCTGCTGAAAGCGACAGAAACCCCTGCATGCTGAGCCGCACGTCACGGAGCAGTTTCCCGCGTCCTTCCTCGTGCGGGATCGTTAGAAATACTTTTTCGCTTCCAATCTTTTGCAAAATGCTGATCAGGTGATCAACCTGGTGAATGTTCTCCGTCGTTAGCGGTATCCCTGTGCTGAAAGGAATTCGGAACGTTTTTGCAGCACGCATCATCCGCATAAGCAGCTCAAAATCACCTTTTCTTCCGGCAAAACAGTCATGATAATTCGAAAGGCCGTAAAGGGTAAAATTCAATTGCTTTATTCCTTCGTCGTGCAGTATGCCCATCAGCTCAATACATTCCGTGTCGTTGCGCATTTTCATGCCGTCGCACTGCAGATAATCTGCTGTCGGTCCTCCCAGTCTGCGAAGGGTCCGGATAGCGTCTTTCATGTCGGGATGCTCCATCGAATACCCAAAGGAAAACCCACGTTGAACCTCCGGCTGCTGCTCTCTCAGTTCTTTCATCAATCGATCCGCTAACCTGACACTGCGATCCCAGTCAGCCCCTTCAACTTTCCCATTCCATGATAAAAGGCAGTACCTGCAATGATCATAACAGGGCACACATAAGCTTTGAATCAATACGGATGTTGTTTTCATAACCCCTCCACAAATCCCGATTTGATGAGCCGAAGCTCCTAAACGTTATTCTACCATTGTCCCCGAAACTCCTGCAATCAAAGAGAGGTGAACTTTCATGGCAGAAATCCTGCGCGAACTGGTGGTCGCGCTGTCGCTGGAAAAGGCCATTTCTCGCGCAACATGCGCACCATCAACCAGCAGATCAAGGAAGCCGAATCCAGCCTGACCTCTGGCGGACTCTGGTGTTGATAACTGCGAAAAGACCATTGCGACATGAATGCCAAGTTATCTATGCTGGAATAGAAGTTTACCCAAATGTGTGCTGGAAGCGGAAGGAATGTGTCCGCTGTCACAAGCCCTTCGTCCCCGGTAGCAACCGTCAGCGGTATTGCGCCGATTGCGGCGCAGCAGCAAAGCAGGCCCGGAGTCGAGAGAAACAGCGCCGCTACCGGGAACGGCAGAAAGAAGCTGTGTAGCGTTACCCATTAGAACGAAAAAAGTCCAGGAAAATCAACGCTTCCCGGACACCTCTTCGGGGCAGGACGATCTATGGGTCGTCCTGCCCTAAATCGAAACAGAAAAGGAGGACATTTTAATTATGAGTGAAGCAAAATATACCCTTGAAGAAAACGGCAGCATCTCCGTTCAAAATCTATCCGCATATTGGCTTCCGGAGATGACCATCAAAGAGGTCATCAAAGGCAGCACCTACACCATTTCAGGCGAATACGTCGGCACTGAATGTATCGTGCCCAAGCTGAAAAGGATCATGGCCCATGACGCGGACGAGTTTCTGAAGGGAGCAGACGAATCAGTCGACGATACCATATCAGGAGATTTTGATGAAGAATTTGAGGAAAGCGAGGAAGATTTACATGACAAATCAGTGGAATGAGGTTATAATGAAATCAGCCAATCCTGCAGTGATGGAGGCCCTGACGCAAAAGGAGGATCATGAAATGTCAGGGATCAATCAAAAAATCACTGCCCTCTATTGCAGGCTGTCTCAGG
>Ga0079305_1001667_pt1 | contig 26502 bp, 23 predicted proteins | sample LMS_cellobiose_e_FD_79183 | JGI IMG/M metagenome (GOLD analysis project Ga0079305, IMG submission 79183) | Rumen-fistulated moose microbial communities from Alaska, USA - LMS_cellobiose_enrichment | ecosystem: Host-associated > Mammals > Digestive system > Stomach > Rumen fluid ... | reverse complement strand
TGATAAAATAATAAAAAAAATCAAGCTCAGTATAGGGGAAGAGCTGATCCTTCCGGTCACGCTTGTCAAAGAGACATATGAGGAATATGAACTTATCTCACGCGTTCAGACGAGCGAAGAAGCAGAGAAAATCATGAAAAGCGAAACGCTCGGCATCTTGAAGGATTCGATCGGAGAGGGAGAGATAAAAAGCGTCGTATCCTCGATCAGAACGGACGAAAAACGCGCAGAGTTTTTTATGTCTGCTGAATGCGAAGAGGATATAGGCGAAGAAACGGAACTCAGCGGCTGAGAAATGTCTTGAGCCAATGGAAGGTGGAAAGAATTTGGAACAAATCATCAGCGTTGAAAGAATGGAAGAGCTTATAAATCTATTCGGGTCGTTCGATGAAAATATGAAGCTTATCGAAAAGGAATTTTCGGTAAGCGTCGTAAGCCGAGATACCGATCTGAAAGTGTCCGGAGAGCCAGAAGGGGTGATGAAAGCGGTAAAGGCGATAGAGGCGCTTTTATCTCTTTCGTCGAGGGGCGAGCAGATCGGCACGCAGAACGTTCAGTATGTTGCATCGCTTGTCAGGGACGGACAGGAATATAAAGTTGAAGAGATGGTAAGCGACGTAATATGCATAACGGCGAAGGGAAAGCCGGTAAAGGCAAAGACGCTCGGCCAGAAAAAATACGCGCAGGCGATAGCGGACAATACGGTGACGCTTGGCATAGGACCCGCGGGCACGGGGAAAACCTATCTCGCTGTCGCTGTCGCAGTGTCGCAGTTTCGCGCAAAAAAAGTGAACCGTATAATATTGACGCGCCCTGCCGTTGAAGCCGGAGAAAAACTTGGATTTCTTCCAGGCGACCTTCAAAATAAAGTCGATCCTTATCTGAGGCCGCTTTATGACGCGCTTTATGACATGCTGGGAACAGAGGCGTTCCAAAAATATCTTGAGCGCGGGAATATAGAGGTCGCGCCACTCGCATATATGAGAGGCAGGACGCTTGACGATGCGTTTATAATACTGGACGAAGCGCAGAATACAACGCCGGAGCAGATGAAGATGTTCCTGACAAGGATCGGCTTCGGGTCCAAGGCGGTCGTCACGGGGGATATAACGCAGATAGACCTTCCAGATGGGAAAAAGAGCGGCCTTAAAGAGGCGATGAAGGTGCTGAAAGACATAGACGATATCGCACAATGCTTTTTGACAGAGCGGGACGTCGTACGGCACGAGCTTGTTCAGAGGATAATAAAAGCGTACGAAAAATACGAGGGAGATAAAGAAAAAAAGAGGATATACAAGAAAGCAGGAAGAGGGGTGCAAAAGTGATACCGGTACGTGTGCATATAAGGAAAAGCACCAAAGTCGGCACAATAGGCAAGGAACCCGGCAGGCTTATCTCAAAATGTATAAAGGCGGCCGTGTCGAGTGATAACATAAGGCATCCATGCGCTGTAGACGTCACGATAGTGACAGACAGGGAGATACGGGAACTTAACCGCAGTTTCAGAGACAGAGATTCTGAGACAGACGTGTTGTCTTTTCCCATGTATGACTTTACAAACGGCAAGCCAAATGAAAAGATAGATGGAGAGATATCTCCGGATACGGGGCGGCTGATGCTTGGAGACGTCGTGATATCATACGAACGGGCGTGCGCTCAGGCAAAGGAATACGGCCACAGCGTTGAGAGAGAGTGCGGGTATCTCGCGGTGCATTCGGCTTTGCATCTTCTCGGATATGACCATGAAAGAAGCGAGAAAGATAAACGCGTTATGAGAAAAAAGGAAGAGGAGATCCTCAAAGGGCTTTCTCTTTTAAGAGAATGAGATCGCGTCACCGCCGCGAAAAGGAGAAAAAAGATGGGGATAACTAGATCTGTAGTCGTGTCGATAGTCGGAAGACCAAATACCGGAAAATCGACGCTTACGAATCGCCTTGTTGGAAGGAAGATCGCGATCGTATCCAGAAAACCACAGACGACCCGCACGAGGATAACGGGGCTTTTAAATAAAGATAGCTGTCAATATGTTTTCCTTGACACCCCAGGATTTCACAGGCCGAAAAGCCGTTTGGGGGATTATATGGTGAATGTCGTGCGGCAGACCGTATCGGATGTCGATGTTGCGGTTTTGGTCGTCGAACCGATACCCAATATAGGCGAGCCTGAGAAAGAACTTATAAAAAAGATAAAAGGAGCAAAGATACCGTCGATACTTGCGATAAACAAAATAGACACGGTAAAGAAGGAAGAGCTGCTTGAAGTTATATCCGTTTACAGCGATGCGCACGATTTTGACGAGATCATTCCGATAAGCGCTAAAAGCGGCGATGGATGCGAAACGCTTCTTTCTGCGCTCGAGGGCTTCTCCATCGAGGGGGACCCGCTTTTCCCGGAGGATATGATTTCAGATCAGCCGGAGAAACAGATCGCAGCGGAAATAATAAGGGAAAAGCTTTTAAGACTTATCGACAAAGAGATCCCGCACGGCACGGCGGTTGAAATAGAAGAGTATAAGGACACGGACGATGGGATCCTGGAAATATCGGCAAACATATATTGCGAGAAGGAAAGCCATAAAGGCATAATTATAGGGAAAAACGGCGCAATGCTTAAAAGTGTTGGACAAGCGGCGAGAGAAGACATGGAGAGGGCGTTTGAGACGAAAGTGTTTCTCCAGCTATGGGTAAAAGTCAGAGAAGGGTGGAGAAACAATATTGCGCAGATAAGGAACTTCGGATATGACGACAGGTGAGGATCGCGAAAAAACTCCTTATAAGGGAGGGCAATGATGTTTACAGAGACAAACGGGATAGTCGTCAGAAGCGTCGATTATAAAGAGAGCGACAAGATACTTACAGTGCTCACCGATGTTTTGGGAAAAGTGACGGTGTCCGCATCTGGGGCCAAACGCAAAAACAGCCCGCTTATCGCGCCGACGCAGATGTTTGCATACTCGCATTTTACGCTTTTTGAACATAACGGCCGTTATAAAATAAACGCCGCAGAAAGCATCGAACAGTTTCACGGGCTGTCAAGAGACGTCGAAAAGCTGGCGCTGGCGTCGTATTTTGTTGAGATGGTCGACTCTGTCGCAGGGGACGGGGATACGACAAACAATGAGATGCTGAGGCTTATTTTAAATACGCTGTTCGCCCTTTCGGAGAGCGACATACCTATGAAAATAATAAAACCGGTGTTCGAACTTAAGATGCTGTCGTGCTGCGGATATGAACCTCTTTTGGATTTTTGCGCCGAGTGCGGCGACGATATAGAAGGCGGAGCCGCGTTTTATGTCAATGAAGGCGTAATACGCTGTGCAAAGTGCAAAGGCGGATCTTTCGGACATAAAGTGGACATTACGTCCGGCGCGCTTTGCGCGATGAGATATATAATCGACGCGGATATGAAAAAGATTTTTTCGTTTAAAATAGGGGAGGCGTCGATAAGATCGCTTGAAGACGCGTGTGAAGAGTATGTTCTGGCGCAGCTGGAAAGAAATTTTCAGACGCTGTCATTTTACAGATCGATCACGGCAAAGGATAAAACATTATGAACGAGTTTGCACGAAAGTCGATACGTACGCTTGAGCTTGATGAAGTTCTTTCACTGCTGTCAGCTGAAGCGAGAAGTGAAAAGGCAAAGGAAATGGCGATGTCGCTTTTACCGTCGGAAGACCCGGTAGAAGTGTCTCGCCTTTTAAAAGAATGCTCGGATGCGAAAGAACTGATAGGGCGTTTCGGCAGCCCCGCTTTTTCCGGCGTCTATGATGTGACGCTGTCTCTTTCACGCGCCAAAATGGGCGGGGGACTTACCCCTAAAGAGCTTTTGGCGATAGCGGCGCTTTTGAAAACGGCAAAGACTGTCAAGTCATATATAGATGGGGAAGGTGCGGAACCGGGGTCTCTGTACCAGTATTTCGCCAATATTTCATATAACAGATATCTGGAAGAGATGATAACATCCGCGATAATAAGCGAAGAGGAAATAGCGGATCATGCAAGCGGAGAGCTTGCGACGATTCGCCGGCATATACGTGCGGCGGGGTCGAAGGTTCGGGATGTGCTGAACAGGATAATAAGCTCGCCTGCGTACGCAAAGGTACTTCAAGACCCGATAATCACCATGAGGTCGGACAGGTATGTCGTGCCCGTTAAGAGCGAGTACAGGGGAACTTTTCCGGGGCTTGTGCACGACGTGTCGTCGAGCGGAGCCACGCTTTTTATAGAACCTATGCAGGTCGTGGAACTGAACAATGAACTCAGGGTGCTCGATTCAAAAGAGAAAGAGGAGATAGAGAGGATACTGATGAACCTCTCCAAGGAGGCGGCGTCCTTCTCAGACGAAATAACGATGAGCTATGAATCGCTTGTCGAACTTGATTTCATATTTGCAAAGGCCAAACTGTCTTATAAAATGAACGCGTCGGCACCGCAGATATCCCCAAAAGGGAAAATAGATCTGATCGGGGCGAGGCATCCGCTTCTCGATGCTAAAACGGCAGTTCCGATAGATGTGCGCCTTGGAGACGATTTTGACACCCTGATCGTGACTGGACCCAACACCGGCGGAAAGACGGTGACGCTTAAAACGATAGGGATATTGACCTTGATGGCGCAATGCGGACTTCATATCCCGGTAAAAGAGGGGAGCGTCGTGTCGGTTTTCGACAACGTGCTTGCCGATATCGGAGACGAGCAGAGCATAGAGCAATCGCTGTCGACATTTTCGTCGCACATTACAAATATAGTCAAGATATTGTCTGCCGCAGAGAGGGATTCACTGATTCTTTTTGATGAACTTGGCGCGGGGACAGACCCCGTCGAGGGGGCAGCGATCGCGATCGCCATAATAGAAGCGGCGCGGAAAAAAGGCGCAAAAATTGCGGCGACGACGCACTACGCCGAGCTTAAGACTTTTGCGATGACAACAAAGGGCGTGCAGAATGCGTCGTGCGAATTTGATATAGAGACATTGAGACCGACATACAGGCTTTTGATCGGAATGCCCGGAAAGTCGAACGCCTTTGCGATCGCGCAGAGACTTGGCATGGACAGCGATGTGATAGAGCGCGGAAAAAGCCTTATAGATGAAAACAGCACAAAATTTGAGGATATTCTGGCTGCGCTTGAAGTTGAGCGTCAGAAGATGGAGGCGGGGCGCCACGCCGCTGAAACGATGCAGAGCGAAGCGATGGAACTTCAGAAAAATGTGAGAAAAGAACGCGACGAGATATCGAAAAGGAACGAGGAAGTCATAGCAAAAGCGCAAAAAGAGGCGGAAGAAATAATCCAAAATGCGCGAAAAACGGCCGATGCCGCCCTTGATGAGATAGGAAGGCTTCGCAGGGCGGCAAAGGACGACATAAGCGCCGTCAACATAGGCGAGGCGCGCGCCGCCATGCGCGGGTCGCTTAACAGCGCACAGGAGCAAATATATTTAAAAAAGAAAAAACGGATACAGGAAAGGGCTGAAAAACCGAACAGACCGTTTAAACCGGGCGACGATGTTGAGATAATAAAGATCGGAACAAGGGGCACGGTCATATCAGAGCAAAAAGCCGACGGGACCGTGGAAGTGCAGGCGGGCATTCTTAAAATGGCCGTTAAGGCAGACGAGATACGAATGCTTCGCGACGATGAGAAATCCGAAAAAGTAAAGGTCAGGTATTCGGAAAAAACAAGGGAAACGATAAGCGCGATGTCGTCAAAAACAGAGCTTGATATTCGCGGACAAAACGCCGAAGAGGCGATAATGGAGCTTGACAAGTTTATCGACAACGCCGTTTTGGCGAAGCTTACGTCGGTGACGATAATACACGGCAAGGGTACGGGCGTTTTAAGGGCGGCCGTACATGACAGACTTAAGAAGAACAAGCTTGTAAAAAACTTTAGGCTTGGCAGATTTGGAGAAGGCGAAAACGGGGTAACGGTTGTCGAACTCAAATAAAGATGTTATAAAAATGCGGTACCTTACACAAAAAAAGAATGAAAAAGATATATATTTTATAGAAACATCCAATCTTTGACCGCGCATATTGATTTCATCTTCTTGAATTTATATACTGTATAAAGGAAATTTTATGCTGACGGGCAGCCGGAGGTGTAATGGTGATAGGGTTAGGCACGATTGTCAATGCCGCGGTCATCGCTGGGTGCGCATGCATCGGCGTGTTCGTGAAAAAAGGTGTGCCTGAAAGATTTCAAAATACGGCGTTCAGCGCGATAGGCGCATCGGTAATTATTATCGGGATATCGGGCGCTTTGGCGGGGCTGTTCCGCGTCACGCAGAACGGGACGCTTGAGACCGTTGACATTATGATGATGCTGATATCGATGGTGTTGGGCGGATTTTTAGGCGAACTTTTGAGACTTGATAAAGGCTTTGATTTTATAGCCGGCAAATTTAAACAAAGATTCGCCAAGGACGATGATAAATTCACACAGGGCCTTATAGAATGCTCAGTCATATTCTGTGCGGGCGCGATGGGGATAATGGGCGCGCTTGAAGACGGGCTGATGGGCGAAACGTCGACGTTGTTCGCAAAATCGTTTATAGACGGGGTCACGGCGTTCATATTTGCGTCGGTTTACGGCGCGGGCGTACTTTTTTCAGCGTTCAGCGTACTTATTTACCAGGGGCTTTGGACCTTGTTTGCGGCGGTTATAAGGCCGGTCGTGACAGACGGTGTGATGCTTCAGATATCTTTGATCGGTTCGATCATAATCATGCTGATCGGGTTCAACATGCTGGGGGTCAAGAAGATCAATGTGATAAACCTTGTCCCGGCGACGTTTATCCCGCTTTTTTACGAGATAATATTGCGCATTCTCAATGTCGCGCATTGATAGACAAGAAACTTAAATCAGTTGACGAGACTAAACCTTTTTGATATCCTTATACTGGTGAAAAATTTAGATAAGAGAGCGGTGCAGACAAATGTTTTCAAAGCAGGTTACGGTGGAAAATCAAGTGGGATTATACGCGAGACCGGCTACATTTTTTATACAAAAAGCAAATGAGTTTAAAAGTACGATAATGATCGAGAAAGACGAGCGCAGGGTCAACGCGAAAAGCCTTTTGGGTGTGCTGTCGCTTGGTATCACTAAAGGGACAACGATAAATCTCATTGCTGACGGTTTAGATGAAAAGGCCGCAGTTTATGCGTTGGTCGAGCTTATTTCGTCAGAGCTTGGAAATATGTAAACGAAAAAGAGAGACATCCAAACAGGCGCCGCAAAGCGGCGCTTTAGTTTTATTCGTCCGGAAAGTGAGGTTTTAATATGGTCGACCTCAAAAAAAAAGCATCGGCGCTTCCGTATAAGCCGGGTGTTTATATAATGAAAAACAAAAACGGCGAGGTAATATATGTCGGAAAAGCCAAAGCGCTGAAAAATCGGGTGCTGCAGTATTTTAGAAGCCCGTCCGGGCATTCGATAAAGACAAGGCGCATGGTCCAAAATGTGCATGATTTCGACGTGATCGTGACAGATACCGAGTTTGAGGCGCTGGTGCTGGAATGCTCTTTGATAAAGCAGTATTCACCAAAATATAATATTCTGCTCAAGGACGACAAAGGGTACCCCTATATAAAACTTTCGAGCGGGGACGAATACCCGAGGATGTCGATCGTATCGAAACCGCAAAACGACGGGCACACATATTTCGGCCCGTACAGCGGGCGGATATCGGCGAAATCGGCAATCACGGCCATTTCACAGGCACTCATGCTTCCGACATGCAGGAGAAGGTTCCCGCAGGATATCGGAAAGGAGCGGCCATGTCTAAATCATCACCTCGGAAGATGCATGGCCCCGTGCTCAGGTAAAATAAGCAGGGAAGAATACGGCAAAGTTATAGACGAAGCGGCGATGCTTTTGTCTGGAAAGATGGAAGGGCTTTTAAACCATTTTGAAAAAGAAATGCAGGCCGCATCAGAAAATCTCGAGTTTGAAAAGGCGGCGTTTCTTCGCGACCGCATACGCGACGTAAAAAAACTGGGGCAAAGGCAGAAGATAGCCTTGTCGGCATTCTTCGATACAGATGTGATCGCCTTCGCTGGGGGAGAGACCGGAGGATGCGTCGCGGTGCTGCACTATATATCCGGCAAACTGCACGATAAAGAGATAAAAATGTTTCCCGATGTATCAGAGGAGGATGCAAAGGAAGCGATATCCGGATTTATAAAACAGTATTATTTGAAAAGAAATACCGCGCCGCGGGAAATAATAATATCACATCCGATCGAGGATGGAGACGCGACCGAGGAATGGCTGAAAGGGCTTTCCGGGCATAAGGTCGAGATAATAAATCCGAAACGCGGGGAAAAACTGTCGCTTCTTAAAATGGCGGCCGCGAACGCGAAGGACGAACTTGAAAGGTCGGCGTCGAAAGAAGAAAAAGAATCAAAGCTCATGGAGCTTGTCGCGACGCGTCTTAATTTGAGCGCGCCGCCAAAAAGGATAGAGGCATATGACATATCGAACACATCGGGAAGCGATATAGTGGCGTCTATGGTCGTACTTGAAAAAGGAAGACCCCAAAAAAGCGCGTACAGGCGGTTTAAAATAAAGACTTTAGACGGGCAGAACGATTTTGCGTCTATGGAAGAGGTGATAAAGCGTAGGCTGCAGAATTTTGCAGACGGAGATAAAAAATTCATGCCTCTTGCGGATATGATGCTGATCGACGGCGGAAAAGGGCAGGTCTCGTCGGCGCTTGCGGCGGCAAAAAGCGTTATCCCGGATCTGGATGTTCCAATATTCGGAATGGTAAAGGACGATAAACACAGAACGCGCGCGTTAGTCGATATATACGGCCGCGAGATAGGGATAGACACGAACGTGTCGCTGTTTTCCTTTTTCGGCAGGATACAGGAGGAGGCACACAGATTCGCGGTGGAATATCACAGGCAGAGGCGCTCGAAAAATATGGGATCGTCGTCCCTTGATGAAATAGAAGGGGTAGGACTAAAAAGAAGAAGCGAGCTTCTTAAAAGATTTCATACGATAGAGGCGATAAAAAGCGCAAGCGAAGCAGAGCTTTCTGAGGTCGTGCCAAAAAATGTCGCCAGAAGCATAATCGAATTTTACAGCAAAAAGCAGGTGGAAAAATGAGAATAATTTCAGGGACGGCGCGCGGAAGGAAACTGTTCACCCTAGACGGGAACGATGTGCGTCCGACAACCGACCTCGTAAAAGAATCGATGTTCAACATCATCCAATTTGATATAGAGGGAAGACGGGTCCTCGATCTTTTCGGAGGGACGGGGCAGCTTGGGATAGAGGCGCTCAGCCGGGGCGCAGACAGCGCGGTTTTTGTGGATTCCTCGAAAGAAAGCATAAATATAATCAAAAAAAACATAAATCACGCGGGATTTTCCGATAGATCCGGCGTCGTTCAGGCGGATTTTCGATCATTTTTATCCGATCGGCACAAGAACAGATTCGGGCTGATTTTTTTGGATCCGCCCTACGGAGGAGAGGTTTTGAACGAGGCCTTATCCAGTATTACCCAGTTTGACATATTACAGCCCGGTGGTATAATAGTATGTGAAAGCGCAAGGAACGACAAAATCTGCGATATTTCGCATCCGTATACAAAAGGAAGGGAATATTTTTACGGCGGCGTCAAGCTGACAATTATACACAGGGAAGGATAAAACAGATGAAAATCGCTGTGTTTCCGGGAAGTTTTGATCCGGTCACTCTTGGGCATATGGATATGATAAAACGCGCGTCTAAGCTTTTTGATAAAGTGATCGTGACGGTAATGCAGAATTCGGACAAACAATACGTATTTTCCGAAGATGAGCGCGTTGAGATGCTTAAACTTGCTGTGGACGGCATGGAAAATGTGGAAGTGGAAGCGTATTCCGGGCTCTTGGTGGACTGGGCGGAAGAAAAGGGCGCTTGCGCAATAGTAAAAGGGATGAGGACGGCCGCGGATTTCGAGTGGGAAATGACGATGGCGCTTATCAACAAGAAAATGGGAAATGGCATAGAGACCATCCTTTTGACGACCGACGAGGAATACATGTACTTAAGTTCGAGCGTGGTCAGAGAGTTTGCAAAATACGGGAGAAGCGTTAAGGGCATGGTGCCGGAAAAAACGGTCGAAAAGATCGAAAGTAAATTTTACGAGCGGAGGAAGTAAGTCTATGGCGGCAGGCATTGAAGAACTTTTTAACAGTTTGGATGATATGATACAAGAAGCGTGGTCCATCCCGTTCGGAGCGGATAAATGCGTTCTGGAAAGGGAGCGGGTCTTAGATCTTTTGGATGAAATCCGTGCGACGATGCCTAACGATATAAAACTGGCGCGTGAGATCGTTGAAAAGCGCAATGACGTTATCGCTGCGGGCAAACGCGAGGCTGAGGCAATCAAGAAACAGGCCGACGAATATGCGCGCACCGCTGTAAGCGAGAGCACGATCGTTGCAGATGCGAGAAAAAAAGCAAACGAAATGCTGACAAGCGCCGAGGCGCGTTCAAAAGAATTGAGGCGGGCAACGGCGGAGTATTGCGAAGATATCTTGAAACGCACGGAAGAGGCCGTCATGCAGGCGCTTGAAGAGGTGCGAAAATCCAGGCAGCAGTTTCGCACGATAGCCCAGGCAAGACCCAAGCCCGAGGACAAAAAATAAAAATACAGACGCAGTAAAAAAGGCCGCTGTGATAAACACAGCGGCCTTTTTCTATTCTGTTTTAGAAAGCGGAGTTTTTCGCCGTGTAAATATGTAGAAAATCGGAACGGCGTATATGAAAAGAAGATAGGGGATACACGCGGCGCTCGCCGAGAGCATGACGATCGGAACAGCGACTGAGATATTCCATGGGATAAGGCACGGCAGAAGTGAGACGCTGTTTTCCATGTCTATTGCAAGGGTCTGCTTTTCAAGACCGTATTTCTTGTAAATGGGGTTTAAAAACTGACAGGTCAACAGCATCGCGATGACCTGCGTGCAGCAAAGTGCGCTTGTCACGATCGAAGTCAATATCATAGTCGGGAAAAGCGAAAACTTAAGACAAAGTTTTTCGATGTATTCCTCAACACTGTGAAGCATCTTCGTCTCTTCGAATATGCCGGAATACGCGGACGCGATGACGACTATCACGCAGACGGACACCATCGACAAAAGACCGCCGCCGGATATGATATCTGTCGATATGATATTGCCTTCAGGATAAAATCCAAATAAAAGGCACTTCAATATCTCCACAAAAGACATATGCTGAAGGAAAAACGCTATTGCAGAGCCCGATAATATGCTTAAAATCATCGACAGACGGATATCGCATTTGAACGCGGTGAGCAAAATAACGATCGCAGCGGGGATCATGACGATGACGTTAAGATCAAAATATTCGGAAAGCTGAGCTGTGATGGGGCTGTCTGTAGCGAGAAGGGGATTGAAGAAAGACAGCACAAGAAATCCGATACAGGATGCGATAAACGGAAGCACCACCGTGCGCAGCATGAGCTTTACATTGTCATAAATATTTGTTTCAGTGAGCGCCGCAACAAGATTCGCGCTCGACGACATGGGGGAACATCTGTCGCCAAAATAGGCGCCTGAGATTATCGCCCCGGCCGTGATCGGTATACTGACGCCGCCGCTTTGCGCGAGCGCCATAAGAGCGATCCCGATTGTACCGACGGTACCAAAAGACGTGCCGATCAGGAATGAGACCGCGCATGTCAGCAAAAACGCGAACAGGATAAAAAATTCTGGAATGATCCATTTCGTGCCGTAATATATAAAAAGCGGAACAGTCCCGCATGCGCGCCATATAGCGGTAAGCGCGCCTATAATGATGAATATCTTTATCACGATAAACGATTTTTTGACGCCGATCCATATCATGTTGAGAAGCGCGGAAAAAGAAAATCCGCGCCGGATGGTCAAAACAGAAAAACAAATAAGCCCCAATATCAGCGCATATATCATTGATATATCAAAGATAACGCTGAGGATCAGGGCAGATAGAAATATTACAGATACGATGAGAAGATCCAACACACTTCCTCCAATCGCAGATGATCATTTTAGCATTTCCATGATGATTGATACCGCGTCGTCGATCCTCGCGGGAATCTGGTCCGACGACGTGCCGGCCACCCTTATATTGCAGCGATTGAGAGGGATGAGCACCTTGACGGCGTCGCTCGATGAGATCGCGGACGCCATACTCGGAGAAAGCTCGCCCATTATGGAATTTGCGGCGATTATGCCGATACTTCCTGCGATTATATCAACGCGCGAACTGTTGTATATAACAGCGTTTTCCCCGGTGGCGCCGCTGTCGGCGCCGGCCTTTATCATTGCCGCAGTGGCGATCGAATTCGTCCCGACAGCGATTATTTCACAGGTTTCAGGAACGGATTTTTTAAGCTTTTCTATCAAAGCCTTGCCGATTCCGCCGCCCTGACCGTCAACAACAAGAATTTTCATGATCTGGCCCCTCACATGAAATGAAAAATAGCGGCGCGGCGATGGTTAAAAGCGCCGCGCCGTGTAGGATTATAATATCAACAAACACACACGATTGTCAATGAAAGTATGGCATAAACGTCGTCCTTATTGATCGGTATCCGTTTCGCTGCCATCTGGAGCGGGGGCGGTCGTCTCTTCAGGGATTTCCGGCAAAGAGGGATCGACAGGCTCGACCGGATCACCGGTCTCGGCGGGTTCGGTCGTCTCCTCGGGCACTTTCGTCTCTTCGGGGTCGGTCTCCTCTGAAGCTGCCGGGTCGTCTTCTGCCGGATCGGTCTCAGCGGGCTCCGGCTCGCTTTCGGCCGGCGGAGATGTTTCCGGCGGTTTTTCCTCCTTCGGTTTTGAAGATGATTTGCCCGAGCCGGAAGACCCCCCTCCGGAGCCGGAGACTTTTATGAGATTCAGCGATTTTATAGGCGTATCATATGGATTAAAACATTCATTAACAAGTTTGAGCGTTTCCTCTTCGTTTACGATATAATACGAAAGGCCGCCGTAATATCCCGCTGATCCGGGAAGAGTGTATGTCTGAATAGAATCCTCCATGTCAAATTTGGAACACGTGGTCGCAAGCCATATCATTTCCCCGACGGAAAGATCGGTATGAGTATTTGCAGAGACAAGCGACGCGAGTTTTGGGAATTTAGGGATCGTCTGAGCCTTGACGACTTGCTTTGCGACGGCTTTTAAAAACAGCTGCTGCGCGCGCACCCTTCCGAGATCCCCGTCTGCATATCCGGAGCGGTAGCGCACGAATCCGATCGCAGTCTTGCCGTCAAGCACCTGTTCGCCCTTTTTGATGTGTATGGAAAGCCCTTGAGTCGGGTCTTCATAGTTCATGTTCTGGGGCACATCGATCGTGACGCCGCCGATAGTATCGACGATCTCTTCAAAAACGTCGACGTTTATCACAGCATACCTGTCGACGTCGAATCCCGTTACATCGCGCACCTCTTTTTTAAGCTGGTCGATATTGCCTTTCCCGCCGACATAGTATGCAGCGTTTATCTTTTTGATCTTTCTCTCCACATTTGACATCGTGTCGCGCGGGATATTGAGGATATTGACGGTTTGCTCCTTGACATTTATATGTGCGATAAAAATAGTATCGGTATTAGCGTCTATCTTGTCGCAGCCGGCGATAAGTATCGAATATGTATCCGGCAGTTTCTGGGTGATTTCCGTGACATTCGGATTATCTACGACAACATCCGAAGCCGGCGGAGATACCATGGCGCCTAAAGCGAAGTATGAAATTATACCGGCGAGAAAAAGGACGGCGACGATAACGGCAAACAGCATTTTCTTGTTTTTGCGTTTCGCGGGAGAAGAAGATGCGACACGTTTGCCGGAAGAAGAAAACGGCTTTTTGGAACCGTTGGTATTGTTTGAAAAATTATCTTTATTCAAAAAATCTCCTCCAAAGGGTTGATAAAAATTCAATATTGCAGTTTTGATTATGCCATATAAATTAGTATACATTATTTCGACAATAAAAACCAAAAAAAGTTGCAAAAAATACACAAAAATTTTCATAAAATCAGGATGCATAATATACATAAATGTGCTTGACAAAGGATGTGGCGCATGCTATCATAAACAACATCAATATTGTAAATGTGCATTGAAGAGGACAGGACGCGGGATAGCGTTTAAGAGAGTCGCTGGCTGGTGCGAAGCGGTACGCGAAACTGATGTCAGATCACCTCAGAGCAGGCTGCTGAAAGGCTGTGGCCGAGTAAGTAAGTCCGTGTTCTTCACGTTATAGAAGAGCGCATTGAAAGATGCGGCTGAGCGGGCGGCGCAGTCTGCGCTGCAATTAGAGTGGTACCGCGGAGTTGGTTTGTGTGACTTCGTCTCTTGAATTTTAAGAGACGAAGTTTTTTTATGTGCAAACGAAAAAATGAAAGGGGTCAGCACAATGGTAGAAGAGGTAAAACAAATTGCCCAGCGAATTTACGGCATGCGAATTTTGCTTGGTTTTACGGAAGAAGAAATGGCGGATGTGTGCGGAGTGACGTTGGAGGAGTATAGAAAATGCGAAAGCGGGACATGCGATTATTCCTTTACGTTTCTTTTGAAATGCGCACAGAAATTCGGTATAGACATGTCTGAACTTATTACAGGCGATATGCCAAAACTATCCCAGTTCACAATAGTCAGACGCGGACGGGGCCTGCCGATAAAAAGGCGTCAGGGCTTCGACTATCAGCATTTGGCCGGGCATTTCAAAAAAAGGATGTCTGAGCCGTTCGTTGTAACTGCAAAGTACAGCAAAGCCGACGAAGAGGGTGAGATCGCGATGTCGACTCACGAAGGTCAGGAGTTTGATTATATTTTGTCCGGCAGCCTTAAGATACAGATAGATGGACACACCGATGTATTATATGAGGGCGATTCAGTGTTTTACGATTCCGGAATACCGCACGGTATGGTGGCATCCGGCGGCAAGGATTGCCAGTTTATCGCAGTAGTAATGAAACCGTTGGAAACAGATAAAAAATAAAAGGATGTAGAAGCAAATGGAACTGTTGTATAAAAAATATGTAAAAGAAACTCTTGATGAAAACGGCAATCTTAAAGACATAGACTTCAATGTGCCCGACAGTTTCAATTTCGGGTTTGACGTCGTCGATGTTCTCGGTGAAGAAAAACCAGATAAACCCGCTATGGTTTGGATATCCAACGATTTGGAGGAGCACATTTTCACCTTTGCGGATATGAAAAAATATTCGTCAATGGCGGCGAACTACTTCAAATCGCTCGGCATTAAAAAAGGCGACAGGGTAATGCTGGTTTTAAAAAGGCATTATCAATACTGGTTTTCGATAGTCGCCCTTCACAAGATCGGGGCGATCGTAATACCGGCTACCAACCAGCTAACAAAAAAAGATTTTGTATACAGATTCAACATGGCAGGTGTAAAGGCAGTTATATGTACATCTGACGGGGAAACTGCTGATGCCGTGGATGAAGCGGCGGCAGAGTCGCCGACGCTTGAGATCAAAGTCATCGCCAAAAAAAGCCGTGAAGGCTGGCACAATTTCGACGAAGAATTCGCAAAGATGAGCGACGTTTTCCCGAGACCCGAGGGAGAAGACGCGCCCATGCGCGACGAGCCAATGCTTATGTATTTCACATCCGGAACGAGCGGATATCCCAAAATGGCGGTGCACAGCCATACCTATGCGATCGGACACATCGTCACGGCGAGGTGGTGGCACAACGTCGATCCGGAAGGCGTGCATTTCACGGTCTCCGACACCGGATGGGGCAAGGCCGCATGGGGGAAGCTTTACGGGCAGTGGCTGTGTGAAAGCTGTGTTTTCACATATGATTTCGACAAATTTGCCCCGGAGAATCTTTTGCCGCTTATCGGCAAGTATAAGGTGACGACTTTTTGCGCGCCGCCGACGATATACAGATTCTTTATAAAAGAAGATCTTAAAAAATACGATCTGTCGTCGCTTAAATATGCGACGATCGCAGGAGAGGCGCTTAACCCTGAGGTGTTCAATCAGTTTTACGCGACCACCGGCATAAAACTGATGGAGGGCTTCGGCCAGACGGAGACGACCCTTACAGTCGCGAACCTTATAGGGATGGAACCGAAACCCGGATCCATGGGCAAGCCGAACCCACAGTACGATATTGACATAGTCTCGCCTGACGGGAACAGCGTAAGCGCGGGCGAGGTCGGCGAGATAGTCGTCAGGACCGATAAAAAAGTGCCGTATGGCATGTATATCGGATACTATAACAACGAAGAGCTTACGAAACAGGCGTGGCATGACGGCGCGTATCATACGGGCGATATGGCGTGGCGCGACGAAGACGGGTATTTCTGGTATGTCGGAAGGACAGACGATCTCATCAAAAGTTCCGGATACAGGATCGGTCCTTTTGAGATAGAAAGCGTAATAATGGAGCATCCGTCGGTACTTGAGTGCGCTGTAACGGCGGTGCCCGATCCCATAAGGGGGCAGGCGGTCAAGGCGACGATCGTTTTGACGCGCGGTTATACGCCGTCGGAAGAATTGAAGAAAGAGATACAAAATTATGTTAAAGACAACACGGCGCCTTATAAATATCCGAGAGTCGTCGAATTTGTCGAAGAGCTGCCGAAAACCATCAGCGGCAAAATCCGCAGGGTAGAGCTGCGCGGAGAGGACAAATAATAAAATATTTGTGGGCGATGAGAAAGCTCATCGCCCACTTGAATTATGTCGGGGCACATGAAAAGCGAAAACCTTTACAGGCGTTTTGCGGCAATTGTTTGAGGCGGAGAAAACAGATGGTCTTTATCGCCGCCGATTTTGGAAGTTTACCTTGAGGGACAAAGCTTTGACGGGGACTTTATAAAAAAGCGCCGCGCGCAGGATCTGACATAAAAAGACTGCATTTAGCGAAGAGAAATACTTAATTAGCTGAGGTAAAAACAAACGTCGTCAACAATTGAAAAACATATCAAAATATGATAAAATAATTTAATAAATTTTCAAACTCGCGGAGGGTCAAATGAAGTCGGCTGAATGCTTTGTGCCAGAAGAAAAAATAGAAGAACAAAAGCGGTTTATGGCCATCATATCCGCTGCAAACAGAGAAAGTTTTGAAAAGACGGCGCACCGCAAAAAGGCGTATACTGAAACATACGGATGCCAGCAAAACGCAGCCGATACGGAAAAGATAAGCGGCATGCTTGAGACGATGGGGTTCGAGATGGTATCAAGCGCGGAAGATGCGGACGTTATCGTTATAAATACATGCGCCGTGCGCGAGCATGCGGAGATGCGCGTCCTTGGAAATGTGGGAGCGCTTCGCCATAAAAAACGCCGCGATCCCGGCACGATAATCGCCATTTGCGGGTGCATGGTCCAGCAGGAGCATGTGAAGGAAAAGATCAAAAAGAGCTATCCGTATGTCGACATGGTATTTGGTCCTCATGCGCTGTGGAGATTTCCGAAACTGCTGTACGACAAAATGTCAAAAAACGGCAGGATCTTCGATACGGAGGACAGCAGCGGGCAGATCGCAGAGGGGCTTCCGGCTATACGAAAGGCGGGACCAAAAGCGTGGCTTTCAATAATGTACGGGTGCAACAATTTCTGCTCGTACTGCATCGTCCCGTATGTTAGGGGGCGTGAAAGATCGAGGACGAAAGACGCGATAATGCGCGAATTTCGCTCTCTTATAGATAAAGGATACCGCGATGTGACCCTGCTTGGGCAAAACGTGAATTCATACGGCAGGGATCTCGGAGGTTATACCGATTTTCCGGATCTGATGCGTGAAATGTGCGAGATCCCGGGAGATTTCTGGATAAGGTTCATGACGAGCCATCCTAAAGACGCGACGATAAAAATGTTTGATACGATGGCGGAATGCGAAAAAATAGAAAGGCATATCCATTTGCCGTTCCAATCGGGCAGCAGCAGGGTCCTTCAGGCGATGAACAGGGGATACACGAGGGAGGATTATCTCGGCCTTATAGAATACGCGCGAAAAAAGATGCCGGACATAACGATAACGTCGGATGTCATCGTCGGATTTCCGGGGGAGACCGAGGAAGAATTTGAAGATACGCTGAGCATGATAGAAAAGGTTCGCTTTTCGGCCCTTTTTACATTTATATATTCGAAGAGGGCGGGAACGCCGGCGGCAAAAATGGATTGTCAGATACCGGAGGATATAAAACACGAGAGATTTGACAGACTGATCGCGCTGCAAAACGCGATATCGGAAAAAGAGCATGAAAAACTTGTGGGGAGCACACAGAGAGTGCTTGTTGACGGGAAAAGCCGCGGCAACGAATGGACGCTGAGCTCTCGGACAAGCGGAGGAAGGCTTGTACATCTCAAAGGCGGCGAGAGACTTATTGGAAGCTTCGCCCATGCGAAAATCGTAAAATGTTCGCCGTGGGCGCTGTTTGGAGAATGCGTTTAAAGGCAGATAGAAATAAGACGGGGGAAACTGAGGTATGGCTAAAACCGATAAAGAATTGACGCCGATGATGCAGCAGTATAAGAAGATAAAGGCACAGCATCCGGATTATATACTTTTCTACCGTTTGGGTGACTTTTATGAGATGTTCTTCGAAGACGCAAAAACGGTATCGGAAGAACTTGAGCTTGTGCTTACCGGGCGCGACTGCGGACAGGAAGAGCGCGCGCCCATGTGCGGGGTGCCTTACCACAGTTGTGAGGCGTATATAGCGCGCCTTATACAAAAAGGATATAAGGTCGCTGTATGCGAGCAGACGGAAGATCCGGCTTTGGCGAAGGGGCTTGTCAAACGCGAGGTCGTGCGCATGATAACCCCAGGTACCGTAATGGAAAACTCGATGCTGGATGAGACGAAGAATAACTATATCTGTGCCGTGCATGTTTTAAACAATGATTTCGGGATCGCGTTCGCGGATATATCGACAGGCGAAATATATGCGACATGCGCATCGGGGAAAGATATAGATAACCTGATCGAAAACGAGCTCGGCCGCTTTTCGCCGACTGAGATACTGCTCTCTCCCGGGGCGGAGAAGAGAAGAGAGCTTCTCAGCTTTATAGGCGAACGCCTTGAAACGCATGTGGAATTCAGAAGTGAAGAGATGTTCGAATACGACATGGCGCTCAATATACTGTCAGAGCAGTTCGGACAGCGCGATACAGACATGCTGCGCCCGGAAAGTATGAGAGAGTGCGCCGCGGCGCTTGGCGGGCTTATAGAATATTTAAGGGATACGCAGAAAAACGGTCTTGCGCATATAAGAAAGTTCAATATATACGGCCAGGGCCAGTTTATGGAGCTTGACTGGGCGGCAAGACGAAATCTCGAACTTACCGAGACGATGCGCCATAAGGAGAAAAAAGGGTCGCTCCTCGGAGTGATAGATTATACAAAAACCGCGATGGGCGGCAGACTTTTGAGAAAATATCTGGAAAAGCCGCTGACCGACGTCGTCACGATCCGCAAACGCCAAAACGCGACGGATGAGATGTTCAGAAACGTCGTCTTGAGAGCAGACATAAGAGAAAGCCTTAAAAATGTGTTTGATATGGAAAGGCTTATCGGCAGGATTGTATACGGCACGGCGAACAGCCGCGACCTTAAGGCGCTGTCTCAGACGATGGCGAACATCCCCGCGATAAAAAAGCAGCTTTCCGGATGTCAGAGCGCATTTTTGAAAGAGCAGTTCAACAATCTCGACAATCTTGAGGATGTGTGCAGCCTTATTGAAAGCGCGATAGACGACGATCCGCCGGTGTCGATAACCGAGGGTGGATTCATAAGATCGGGATATTCGAAAGAGCTTGATTCAATACGCGATCTCGTATTCGGCGGGCGCGGCACGATCGCCGGCATCGAAGCAAGGGAGCGCGAGGAAACAGGGATAAAGTCCTTGAAAATCGGATACAACAAGGTATTCGGCTATTATATCGAAGTGAGAAATTCGTCGACGGAAAATGTGCCGGACAGATATATAAGAAAGCAGACGCTTGTAAATTGCGAAAGGTACATAACGCAGGAACTGAAAGATCTGGAAGACGCCGTTTTAAGCGCACAGGAGAAAATGAACGGGCTGGAATACAAGCTTTTCTGCGATATACGAGAAAAAATATCGGAGCAGGTCAACAGGATCCAGTCGACGGCGCATGCGGTCGCGGCAATAGACGTCATACAATCATTTGCAGAAGCGGCAACGATCCATTCATACGTCATGCCGGAAGTCGATATATCGGATAAAATAACGATCGTAGACGGAAGGCATCCTGTCGTCGAAGCGGTGCTGAAGGACGAGCCGTTCGTACCTAACGACACAAATCTCGACTGCGGAGAAAGCCGCGTCGCCGTTATAACAGGGCCTAATATGGCGGGAAAATCGACGTATATGCGCCAGGTCGCGCTTATCGTCATCCTCGCTCAAATGGGAAGCTTCGTCCCTGCAAAAAGCGCCACTATCGGGATCGTGGACAAGGTATTCACACGGGTCGGGGCGTCGGATGATCTGTCGAGCGGCAAATCGACGTTTATGCTTGAGATGAGCGAAGTCGCGGACATATTGAAAAACGCAACGCCGAAAAGCCTTTTGATACTCGACGAGATCGGGAGAGGCACGTCGACGTTTGACGGGATGTCAGTCGCGAGGGCGGTGCTTGAATATGCGGCGAACCCCAAGAAACTCGGAGCGAGGACGCTCTTCGCGACGCATTATCACGAATTGACCGTTCTCGAAGGGAAAGTGCCCGGGGTGAAAAATTACAATATTGCCGCCAAAAAACGCGGAGACAGCATAATCTTCCTGAGAAAGATAGTCCGAGGAAGCTCGGATGACAGCTATGGGATCGAGGTCGCGAAACTTGCCGGTATACCGGACAATATAATAAAACGCGCGCGCGAGGTTCTTAACGAGCTGGAATGCGGAGAGATGGAATCAAAGGGCATAGGAGAAATCCCTGAGCGCTTTGTATCGGAGGGAGACGGCGTTCAGACCGCGATGGATTTTTACACGGGTCAGATAATAGACCAGCTTTCAGAGATCGACACGAACACAATAACGCCGATCGAAGCGATGAATATAATGTACCAGCTTTGTCAAAAGGCAAAAGAAATAAAAGACTGATGAAAAAGACCGCAGATCGCCGACAGGAGGTGCAGGATGGGGCAAATAAATATCCTTGGCCGTGAAATAGCCGAAAAAATAGCGGCTGGAGAGGTCGTTGAAAGACCGGCGTCGGTCGTGAAAGAACTCATAGAGAACGCCATAGATGCGAAGGCTTCGTCCATAACGGTCGAGATCAGAGACGGCGGGATATCATTCATCAGGGTCGCGGACAACGGATGCGGCATGGATAAGGACGACGCAAAAACCGCATTTTTACGCCATGCGACAAGCAAGATATCGAATGTGAACGATTTGTTCAGTATAGATACGCTCGGGTTTAGAGGAGAGGCGCTTGCAGCGATCTCCGCAGTGTCCGATATAGAACTTACGACAAAACAAAAAGGAGAGATCGAGGGGTTCGCGCTTACGATCTCGGGGGGGAATATTACAAGTGAAAGTGAAACGGGGTGTCCTGAGGGCACGACCATGATCGTCAAGAATCTGTTTTTCAACACCCCCGCGAGGATGAAATTTTTAAAGCGCGACGTCACAGAGGCGGGATATGTCGCGTCGGTTGTCGAACATGCCGCCTTGTCAAGGCCGGATATCGCGTTCAAATTTATACGCGAAGGCAAAATAACGATACAGACTCCGGGGAACGGAGACATATTGGCGGCGTGCGCGGCCGTATACGGGACGGAATTTGCAAAGTCGCTTATTAAAGCTCAGCACAGTAACGATCGGGCATCCGCGGACGGATTTGTCGCAAGGCCCGAATCCGCCAAGGCAAGCCGCAGCATGCAGCATTTTTTCGTAAACGGGCGGTACATAAAATCGGCGATGCTCTCGGCGGCGCTTTTGGAAGCGTACAGGAACAGGATAATGACCGGAAAATATCCGATGTGCGTCATATATTTGACGGTGCACCCATCGGCCGTGGATGTGAATGTGCATCCGGCGAAGACGGAAGTCAAGTTTGCCGACGAAAAGGCGGTGTTCGAGGCGGTCTATGTCGCGGCGCTGGCGGCGCTGGATGCGGATGACAGACGCATGAAAATGGATCTAGGGGAAAATGCGGAACCGAAGAATGACAGCGACAGTAAGATCGCGGAGACGGACGCGGAAGATACGGATAGCATAAAAGGATTTGAGAAAAACGGTAGGCAGAGCATGGAGCCGGAAGCTCAGACGCACACAGATCCGCATGCCGCCGAAAAACCGAGAATATTGTTTTCCGCGATAGACAGAGGGGATGAGATACTTTATCAGAAGATGATGTATTCAAAATCTTACGTGACGGAGAGGCCGCGCGCAGTTATTATAGACGCAGATGAAAAATGGAACGAAAACGAGAGACAGGACGGCAGCGTACCGGATAAAAAGGACAGCTTAGATGAGCGCATGACCAATGCGGAAACAGACATACGCGTTGTGGGAGAAGCATTTAGAACATACATAATCGTCGAATGTGGAGAAAAGGTCATACTTATCGATAAGCATGCGGCACACGAGAGGATCATTTTCAATTCCCTGAAAAAAGAAATGGAAGAAGAAAATATAGCGCAGCAGGTTTTGATAGCTCCGGAGACTGTGGATATGCCGGCGGATGACGCGGCCGTTATCGCGGACAACATCGGCGAGATACAAAAACTGGGGTTTGACGCGGACGTATTCGGAAGGGCCAGCTTTATAGTTCGCGCAGTGCCGCAGATAATAGAAGCGGAAGACGTTAAAGAGATCTTCTATGATTTTGCGCAAAAACTGAGAGAGGGGAGAAGCATCAAAAGCGGGCTCTATGACGAGATGCTTCACTCGATAGCGTGCAAAGCAGCGATAAAAGCGGGAGATATCACGACAAGAGAAGAGATCGACGCATTTGCCAAAACCGTGATCGGCGACAAAGACGTCGCTTATTGCCCGCATGGACGGCCAGTTACGGTCGAGATTACAAAGAGCGATCTTGAAAAGCAATTCAGACGCGTTTTATGATGGAAGGACGGGATCTCGTGGGGGAACTTCCGAAGATAGTGTGCATAGTCGGACCGACGGCATCGGGTAAAAGCGCGCTTGCTGTAGATCTTGCAGTGAGATTTTCAGGGGAGATAGTTTCGGCGGATTCGATGCAAATATACAGAGGTATGGATATCGGCACGGCAAAACCGGATGCGGAAGAAATGAAAAAAGTGCCGCACCACATGATAGACATAGCGGACATCGGAGACGAGTACTCTGTCGCGAGATTTGCAAAAGACGCGGCGAAAGCGGTCGACGGGATAATAAACAGGGGCGCGCTTCCGATCGTTGTCGGGGGCACGGGACTTTATATAGACGCGCTCGTTCGGGGAAGCGGCTTTGCAGCGGGAAAACGAGATCCGAAACTTGTCACCGAGCTTGAAAAGATATTCGACGAGTCGCCGGAAAAGCTTCATAAAATGCTTGAAGAGATAGATCCTAAAAGCGCGATGAAGATAGGCATCAACGATAAAAAACGGCTTATACGCGCGATTGAGGTGTATAGAGAGACCGGGGTCACGATAAGCGAGCACAACAAAAAAACAAAGGATATGCGAAGATATGACGCCTGTATCATCGGGATTTGCCCCAAAGAGCGGTCCGAGCTTTATTCGAGGATAAACGGCCGCGTCGACAGGATGATGAGAGACGGATTGGAGAAGGAAGTTAAAGAACTTTACAACTCTGGACTTTTAAAGGGTACAGCAGCTCAAGCAATCGGATATAAAGAGATGCTAAAATATATTTCGGGGGATATGACCCTTGAACAGGCGGTTGAGGATATAAAGCTTAAGTCGCGAAGATACGCGAAAAGACAGCTTACATGGTTTCGCAAAAATACCGATATATTTTGGATCGAATACGGAAAAGAGGATACTATCGACCGGATATCGCTTATTTCGAGCGAATATTTGAATAAATGCGGTATAATATAAACCAGGATTTTCCAATAATTTTATCAGGAGGTCTTGGTTATGCAAAAAGCGGACAATGTTCAGGATGTGTTTTTGAACAAATTAAGGCAGGAAAAAATTCAGGCGACTATATTTTTGACCAATGGTGTTCAGATCAGAGGGGCCGTGCGTTCATTTGACAATTTTGTCATAGAACTGGACAGCGACGGCAGACAGCAGGTGCTGTATAAACATGCGGTTTCGACGATTGTGCCGGCGAAAAACGTAAAAATATATACGGAATGATCAAACTGCGAGGTGACATGCGCGGAAAGCGCGCGATATGAGAAACTCATTGTTTTTTAAAATAGCGTCGGTGGTTATCGTCGCCATGCTGACGGTATATATAGCGTATCAACTTATAAGCGGGCTGTCTGACCCGATAAAAACAGTGCGAGCGGTCGCAGTCAGCGTCGACGACGCGATAACCGTAGAGGGCGTGTTTTTGAGGGACGAAATGCCCGTTTCATCAAGCAGCAACGGGCTGATGAAATACGAAGTATATAACGGTGAAAAGGTCGCAAAAGGCGCAAGGATAGCGTTATATTATCAAAACGAAAAGGCGGCTGAGGTAAGCGGGGAGATATTGGATCTCGATTATAGGATAAAAACCCTTCAAACGGCGCGAGACAGCGCATCTTCGGGCGCCGACATGGGGAAGATCAATCTTTCGATAAGCTCGCAGATCACGGATATAGCAGAGGTTGTCCAAGGGACCTCTGTTTCAAGGATATACGACATGGTCGATGAGCTTAAATCCGCGATGCTCAAGCGCGAGCTTGCATATGAAGGAACATTAGAAATAGACGATATCATATCGCAGCTGTCGGCTGAGAGGGCCAATCTTGCATCGCAACTTGGGAAATCGGTCAGCGGGGAATACGCGGCAGTACCCGGATATTTTTGCTATGAGACCGACGGGTATGAAAACAAACTGTCGCTTAAAGACGCGGAGACGATGACATCGTCGGAGGTATCACAGATAATAAAGGAGTGCGGGGATTCGTCCGGTGAAACGGGGTCTTCTGATATAGGGAAGCTTATAAGAGGGTATACCTGGTATTTTGTTTCGGCAATGGATCAGGAAAAAGCTGAGATGCTTTCGCTGAACAAACGGTACAATGTATCGTTCCCGAATGATATGGACAGGAACATATATGTGACGGTGAGCAGGATAAAGACCGAAAAAGACGGAAATGTCACAGTCGTATTCAAGGGCACGAATATGGCGACCGAGCTTTTCCCGAAGCGCACGACAGAGATGAAGATAGTCTTTACGACATATTCGGGGATCAAAGTGCCGAAAGAGGCGATAAGGTTAAAAGACGGTGAAATGGGCGTTTATTGCGTCGACGGATCGAAAGCCAGGTTCAAGAATGTAGAGGTGGTTTACGAGACGGAGACATATTACATAGCAAAAGCCGACGGGACGAAAACGGACAAGCTGTTCATATATGACGATATAATCATCGCAGGAAAAGGCATTGAGGATAAAAAGGTGATAAAATGACAGATATAGAAAAACGCCTTTTTGAGAATATCGAAAACGTGGACGAGAAGGTTTCAAGGGCGGCGAAGGAAAGCGGCAGAGAGAGAAAAGACATAATATTGTGCGCGGCGTGCAAAACGATGCCGTCAGATATAGTAAAAGCAGCCGCGAAAACAGGCAAGATAGATGTTTTTGGCGAGAACCGCGTGCAGGAGCTTTGTGAGCATTACGACAGCGGCGCGTTCGGAGGAGTGCCCGCGCAGTTCATCGGACATCTGCAGACGAATAAAATATCGAAGGTATTGGGAAGGGTCGAACTTATCCAGTCGGTCGATTCCCTGCATCTGGCGATGGCCGTTGCAGAAAAAGCCGTGAATTCGGGCAAAGAAATGGATGTCCTTTTAGAAATAAACATAGATTCGGAAGAGAGCAAGTTTGGATTTGACGTCAAAACCATCAGAAAAGATATTGAGCAGATATCAAAAATCAAAGGTATAAATGTGCGAGGGATAATGGCGATCCCGCAGAAAATCACGGAGGCGGATAAATATTCGAACAGCTTTGAGAGGCTTAGTCAACTGTTTATTGACATAAAGGCAGAAAAATACGATAATATTCGCATGGATTATTTATCTATGGGGATGAGCGGAGACTTTGAGAAAGCGATATTGTGCGGAGCAAATTTAGTCAGAGTTGGAACAGCGATCTTCGGAACGCGAAAGATATAAGGAGGATTTTTAAAATGGGATTTATGGATGATTTTAAACGTTGGGCCCGCGGGGAAGACGAAGACGAGGAAGAATTTGAAGAATTCACCTCTCGCAGGGAAGCGAGAGAAAGCAGAGACGCGCGGGACAGCAGGGACTCAAGGGATGATGAGTATACAGAACCGAAACGCGGATTGTTCAATTCGAAGGATAAAGTTGTCAACATCCATGCGACGACGCAGCTGTCT